>Ga0315277_10001031_pt1 | contig 41776 bp, 27 predicted proteins | sample YL17G05_15_MG_FD_203695 | JGI IMG/M metagenome (GOLD analysis project Ga0315277, IMG submission 203695) | Sediment microbial communities from Yellowstone Lake, YNP, Wyoming, USA - YL17G05_15 | ecosystem: Environmental > Aquatic > Freshwater > Lake > Sediment | place: USA: Wyoming | collected... | reverse complement strand
GACGACGCCAGCCACCGGCCCCCGCCGGAAAGTAGCCCGAATTATACCAAAACCGCAAAAGCCCCAAAACGGTCTAATTTGGTCTAATCCGGGTCAGTCGCGGACGGCCCCCGGGTGGGGTCCAAGTACATCGCATAACAGGCATTATGCGATATAGTTACAGAGATACTATTTGTCGCTATTGGGGGCACGATCTTGCTAACCGCGTACACGCCTCCATCGCTTTGGGCACCTCAGGCGCCCCGCGATGACTTGCGCGTCACTCGATGTCAGGGTCGAAGTTCTCGATAAGCCACGCATCCGATTGACTCTGCTCAACGACATAAACAAACGTACTGCAATCCGAAGACATCGCAACCTGTTCCACATCGGATGACGGAAGAGTCAGAACGTGTTCAATGCGTTGATCTGCGATGCACACCCGATTCACGGAGGTTCCCGCACTGTCGGCACTCCATTGATAAAGCCACTCCCCATCTCGGGACCACCCGAACAACTCGCCCTGCCGTTCGTCCCGAGGCATCGCCCAGATCTTCGTATGGTGCTCCACCGAGAAGACAGCCAGTTCCTTCTTGTTCCAGACTTGGCCCGCCGCCGCATCCACATGTTCGTACGTCTGAAGGGCAACCTCTCGACCGTCGGGGGAGTAATAAGCTCTCCTCCCCCAGCCGGCGAGATCTTTCGCCATCAGCCGTTCATCCGTTCCATCTCCGGGATCGAGGAGATGGAAGTTGCTCACGGAATCGTATAGAATGCGCGTACCAGGAGACCATACAACCGTACCGCCATCGAAATTCGGAGCGGACTGGCTATAGATATGGGGCGACCCTCCCCTCGGGTCGATTACAGCCACTCTCTGTCTTCTGCCGTCAAGGGTTGAGTAAGCGATCTGTTTGCCGTCCGGCGACCAGGCGGGGGACCAGTTGGGGGCGTTGGTGTGCGTGACCTGAGTGGGCACACCCCCGGCAAGGGGCATAGTGAATATGTGCATTTCCCCAGTGATTGTCATCGCAAAGGCAATCTCTGTCCCATCCGGTGAGATCGATGGATCATAGATCAACGACGTACCTGACGTCAGGCGAACCGGGTCGCTGACTCCGTCCGCGTCGTCGCTACGCCTGGCCAGCCACAGGTTTGACCATCTCACCGTCTGACGGAACACCAACTTCCGTCCGTCCCCACTGATCGAGAAACCTGCCCCCCCAGTCTGCAGTCCGGAAATCAGGGGTCTTGGTTCACCTTGTATCCTACCGCTGTGCGGGTCCACACTCACTTTCATCAGGTCGGGCGGATTGAGGTACGTCTCTGACCCCCGTGGTTTCAGGAAGTATACGGCATCTCCAGAAGGACACCAGCGTACGAAAGCGACATCGATCGGTGGCTGTGTCCGATTCCACCGCCGTCGAGAGATCTCACAGGTCGACAGGACAAGACCGCTGTCTGTCCCCTCTGACGCCACGAGCAATTCACCATTCGGCGACCAGTCAATATCGAACGCTCCAACATCGATCCCCGGCGAGACCGTATCGCCTGTCTTCTTGTCCACCATGAAGCATCGGTTCTTCACGTAGTCATAGAGCAGGAACCGATCCGCTCTGTGTGACCAGGCGATTTGGCCAGTAAGTCGATATCGCTGAACCGCACCCCCGAAACGAGGCACAAGCACCACGCCAGGAATCGAGTCATTGTAGGCCAACATGAGCAGTTCGGTGCCTTCCGGAGACCAGCGCGGCCACCATATCTGTTGCTCTTCGAAAACCTCGATCGGCGTACCGCCGGCGAGATCCTGCACCATGAGCACTTTCGATTGACCGCCCGACCGGCGTTCAACGAAAGCAATGTATTGGCCATCGGGGGAGATCTCAGGGAAGCCGACACCGCCTCGATAGGTTAGCTGCCTTCGTGTCACCGCGGCGCGTTGTGCCGGAGGCCGCGTGATAAGGAGGAATGTGACAACGACCGCAGCCGCAATAGCAAGAGCAGGAACGATCAGCCGGAGCGATCCGGGGCGTCGACGTGATGTTGCTCTTCGGGCAAGGTGCCGGCCCGGTCCCGACAGCGCTTCCAACACCCGTCTCAAGTCAGACAGCATTTCATCGGCATGCTGGTACCGCTTCTCCGGGTCCTTGGCCAGCGCCTTGTCGACTATCCGCTGCAGATCATCCGGAACGCCACGGCAGTAACGGGCCAAGGGTTGCGGCTCGGCGCTCATGATGCTGAACAGGATCGTCGTCTCACTCTCCCCTTCGAAAGGTCGCTGCCCGCACACCAGCTCGTACAGGATCACACCCAACGAGAAGATATCGCTGCGATGATCGACTCGTTTCCCCTCCGCCTGCTCCGGGGACATGTAATACGCCGTCCCCATGCGCGTACCATCTCTGGTGAGAGTAGTTGCACCCTTCCACTTAGCCAGCCCGAAGTCCGTGATCTTCACCAGGCGCTTGGCGGTGACGAGGATGTTCTCCGGCTTGATGTCACGGTGCACCACTCCGTGTTCATGCGCCGACTGCAAACCCACTCCGACCTGAATCACAAGATCGAGTGTTTCCGGCAGCGACAGCTTCTCGTCGCGGGCCAGCTGGGGTAGGGGCTGTCCCTCCACGTATTCCATCACAAGAAAGGCACGTCCCCCTTCTTCCCCGACATCGAGGAAAGTAGCGATGTTGGGATGGCTTAGCATCGCCTGCGCCTTGGCCTCGTGGATGAACCGCTGCCGGGCTTCCGGGTCAGCGGATCGATCTGAAGAGAGGAACTTGATGGCCACCCGGCGGTCCAAGTTTGTATCTGTGGCCAGATACACCTCGCCCATCCCGCCTTCACCCAGCTTGGCGGTGATCTTGTAATGGCGGATGGTCTGACCGATCACTTCGTTCGCAGCTCCGCGTCCCAGTTGAGGACGACATTGATCGTTGCGGTGTGACCCACATCTCGGATGATCATAACGAACCGCTGACCATCAGATGAGACGTCGTAGGGCATTGACGTAAATGACCCGGTCAGATTCGCAATCTGAAAGAGGGGCTGCGGACGACCGACCTCAAAGGACAACCCGGTACCATTGACCTCAACAGCCATCAGCGTATTTCCTTGGGTGAGATAGAAGAGCTCTCTGCCATCACGACGCCAGCACGGGTAATCACCGGACTCGGTGGATACCTGCCACTTGCCTCCCGGACCGGGAAAAGGGCAAATGTAGACTTGTGAACGGCCCGACTCAGCTGACCAGTAAGCTACCCAGCGTCCATCGGGAGAGAAGCGCGCCGCGGCCGCGCTGGATTCCATCGGCAGGAGCCGGACAGGATCTGAGGCCGCCCTGGTGCCATCGTCGGCCAGCGGGAGAACCCACAGACTATACCTGTTGTGCATACCGTACATAGTGTAGAACAAGAGATGTGTCCCGTCCGAACCGCAATCCGTGAGATACTTGTCTTGATCAGAGGTTAGAAGGAAGTGCGCGTCCCCTGCACCATTCGATGGCTTCCATGAGATGTCCAACTTCGTTGTATCACTACCCGAATTGAAGTAGATGTACCGCTCGTCGGGAGACCACACCGCCGAGTAATCAGGACCGGGAGCGAACGTCAGCCGGGTTCTCACGTCACGGCTCAGATCATACACCCAGACGTCGCTGCCACCGGACGAGACATCTGTCGTCAGATCGACCGCGAGATACCGGTCACTCGGAGAGAGTCGGCAGCCCCCGTATTCTCCCGGCTCGCCCACCGTGTCGAGAACGCGACCCCGTCGATCGGTCCAGATGAGGCGATTCCCGGCCTCCCCCTCCCCGGCACGGTAGACCAGTGTGCCGTTCTCTGCCACGCTGAAATCGGCATTGCTGTAATCAGCGGCCAAGAAGACCCCCTCTGCGGCAGGAAACGGATCTCCGGACAATGAGGCCCTGCCGGCGTCAAACTGCTGCGCCATCAGCATCCGCTCCCGCAGAAAGAAGATGTGTCCATCTGCATAACAGACATTGGTGCCGCACTGCATCAACGCCCGATTCATGCTGCCGTCCAAAGACCCCACCCACAGTGAACCGGCGCTGTCGGAATACTGAATGGCTTCGCTCCGCACAAAGTACAGGAATCTGTTGTCGTCAGGCAGGAACTGAGGCCAGCGATGGGTCGCGAGGCTCTGAAGAGAATCCACCTGCGTCAAGGGGGTGGAGATGCCACCGGAGGCACTGACCCGTGAGAGACCGCCAAGCCAATTCGGCGCAAGAACAATGGTCCCATCGCGACTCCAGGTTCCGCCACGACCGTCGGGCGCATCGCAGAGTGTCAGCGGCGGGCCTCCGGTCACGTCAATCTTCTTCAGCTTCCCGCCCGCGAAAAAACCGACTTGGCGACTGTCAGGCGCCCAGAAAGGATAGGACGCACGATCAGTGCCGGGCAGACGCTCTGCGGTCAGAGAATTCAGCGGACGCAGCCAGAGATGATTCACATTCGCTGAATCTGCCGCCACGATTACCAGCCGCTGGCCATCAGGTGATACCGCGATCTTGCCGCCTCCCGGCGTACTCAGATTCACCCCCGGTGGAATAGGGATGGTGAAGCGAAGCGTATCAGTTGACGCGGGACCAGTATGCCCGCGCCAGAGCAGTAAAAATGCCAACGCCGTTGCACCTGCGGCGACCGCAGCACTGATGACAGGCCACTTGAAACGCCCAATGCCACGTCCTGCTGGAGTCGTGCGACTCGGCACAGGCACCTGGCCGACTGAGAACGATGGCCGCACCGTCGACACACGCGATTGCCGCTTCCGCCCCGAATCCACCTTGAACCGCCGCAGGTCCCGCGATATCTCCCGTGCCGACTGGCACCGCTCATTCGGGTCCTTCTGCAAACAGTCCAGAATCAGACGATCCAGCTCCGGATCGATATCATCTCGGATCGCCGACAGCGGCTGCGGATCGACGTTGACGATCTCGTACATGATCGCCGTCTCATGAACCCCCTTGAACGGCAACTGCCCGGCGATCAACTCGTAGAGGACGACACCGAGGGAGAACAGGTCGGTCCGGTGGTCGACCTCCAAGCCCTGCACCTGCTCCGGGGACATGTATCCCACCGTACCTACGGTGCTGCCTTCTTTGGTAAGACGCGACGCTCCCCGGAGTTTGGCCAGGCCGAAGTCCATGATCTGCACGATGCCATCCTTGCGGATCATGATGTTCTCGGTCTTGATGTCGCGATGGACGATCCCTTTCTCATGCGCCGCCGCCAAACCGTCGGCCACCTGAATCCCGATCTCCACCACCTGCTTGAGACTGAACGGCTGCGTCCGATCCCGCAGGGTCTGTCCCTCCACGTACTCCATGACGATGAACATCTGGCCATCGGCTTCCTGGAGGTCGTGGATGGTACAGATGTTCGGATGATTGAGAGCGGAAGCGGCGCGCGCCTCCTGGAGAAACCGGGCTTTCACGTCCGGCTGCGAGGACATCTGCCGGGGCAGGAACTTGAGTGCCACCTTTCGGTCGAGCTTAGAGTCGACCGCCAGGTACACCTCGCCCATCCCGCCTTCGCCCAGCTTGGCGGTGATCTTGTAGTGGCTGATGGTTTGGCCGATCATCAGAACACCTTGTCCGGCTGTTGCAGTAGCTTCTGGAAACGTGGCAGATTGCGTAGGGGGTCATACCGGGGATCAAGACGTAGCAATGACACCGAAACCCAAGACGGGATGGACAGCAGATACTCGATTTGATCCAGGGCCGCATCATACTCGCCCACCATGAGGTAGACCAGGGCGAGGTCCTCCACTCTGGCAGGTCCGATGTAGGCATCCTTCTTCACCGGGAAGAGTTCCACGCCCAACTTGCCTTCGCGAATGGCGTCCTCCTTTCGACCCAGACCTGCATAGACAACGCCCAATGAACTGTGGATGCGGTGGTCGTCCGGCCGTTCCTTGAGTTGCTTTCCCAAGATCACGCGGGCGGAATCGAAGCAGGCGTGGGCACGATCCCGGTCATTCATGTAGTAATAGACCATACCTGCGAATTGGGCTCTGGGGACAAAGTGCATCTGGTCTGGTTCCGGCAGTGGGGGCAACGACGTCAGTTGGGTGAGTGCCTTGGAGTAGTCCCGTTCAAGCAGATTGAGCAAGAACCATCGCAGCCGTACGGCTTCCTCATCCGGCTTCGGAATCGACACCAGGACCGCACGGGACATCGCCGTGTCGGCACGCCACGCAAGGCGATTCTGGACCTTCAGGAGATATCCGGTCAACTCGTCAGGACTCAGAGAGATTGTCCGGTCAAAGAACTTATCCGCCGACCCGTATTCTCGCCCTTGCATGAAGGTCTCTCCGATGGTGAACGTCAATGCCGCGTTGCGAGGGTCCAGCACAAACGCTTTCTGCATTTGCTCAACCGCGGCCTTGAGCTTCCCTTGCCGCCGCCAGATGTAGGCTTTGGTGCTCAGAATCTCCGGATCGTCAGGGAGTCCGACCTCCGCAAGAGTGATTTCCTCGACCGCCCGGTCATAGTCCCGATGACCCCAGTAGTAGTAGTAGCATAGCGCCCAGTGCACCCAGGGGAGATCTTGCCGAAGAGCGAGCGCCCGATCGGCAGCAACCCTGGCTTGGGCAAGGCGTTCCGGAGTGGGATCAAATCCGTAATGGAACATCCCAGCGTGAGCGTGCGCCATGTGGGCGTATGCCAAAGCGAAGGTGGAATCAAGCTCGACGGCCCGTTGAAACATGCGCACCGCGGACGAAACCTTCTCCCGTAACCCGAAGTCAGCTCCACGTTCGCAGTCTACTCCACGCAGATACGCCTGGTATGCGTCAAGATTCCGCGTCGGCATCGCCTCCAAGGCGGCATGCTCCGAACCAAGGAGAGTGATGTTCATCGCGTCCGCAATCCGACTGGCAATGTCCGCCTGCAAGGCGAAGATGCCGGTCAGCGGACGCTCGTAGGTTTCCGCCCACAAGTGTGTGTCGTCGGACACCCGGATCAACTGGGGGAGAATCCGCACGTGGCTGGTGTCACGGCTCTTGTCCCACAGAATTGTCCCTTCCAACACGTAACCGACACCCAGTTCCCTGGCGATCTCCCGCAGGTTTTTCGTGGTGTGCTTATAGAGCATCGTGCTGGTTCGCGAGATCACTCCCAGATCGCGGATGGCCGCCAGCTTCCCGGTGATCTCATCAGTGATGCCATCCGCAAAGTACTCGTCATCAGGCAATCCCAGGTTCTCGAACGGGAGCACCGCCAGCATCTTGCGCTCGGATAGCTTTCCCGATCCGGCAGATAGGAAGTGACGGGTTACGAGGACCGCCGCTACAGCCAGGACAGCAACCCCGAGGACAATGGCTGCAGCAACTGTGCGCTTCCGTGCTCTCGGCCGCGGTTGCGGGAACCCTTGGCCAGAGGAAGTCTGCACCCGTTGAAGCGCGCGTAAGTCAGCGGCCATTTCAGCAACTGACTGGTAGCGTTCAGCGGGGGACTTGGCCAGCGACTTGGCCACGATCCGCTCCAACTCGACCGGCATACCCGCCTTGAACCGGGACATCGGCTCGGCGGCTTCGTTGATGATCGCATAGGTGATCGCCGCCTCGTGAGCGCCTTGGAACGGTGTCCGCCCGGTGATCAACTCGTAGAGGACTGCTCCAAACGAGAAGATGTCCGAGCGCGCATCGATCTCCTGCCCCATCGCCTGCTCGGGAGACATATAGGCGACGGTGCCGAGGGTCGATCCGGTCTTGGTCAGCTTGTCTGTACCCCGCACCTTGGCCAAGCCAAAGTCGACGAGACGGGGAACACCGTCACTATCAATCAGGATGTTGGCGGGCTTGAGGTCACGGTGGATGACACCGGCGGCATGCGCCTTTTGCAGTCCATCGGCCACGGCGATGGCCAGATCGAGAACTTGGGGGATTGATCGGTGGGCCTCCCGTGATGATTCCGTGAGGGGTTTCCCCTCGACATACTCCATGACGATGAAGTCACGCCCCTCATGGTGCTCGACCGCGTGGATGGTGAGGATGTTGGGATGGTGGAGCCGGGACGCGGCTTTGGCTTCACGAATCAAGCGCTCACGCGCCTCAGGGTCTTTCTGAAGAGATTCCGGCAGGAACTTCAGGGCCACTTGTCGATCCAGCGACGTGTCGGTTGCAAGATACACCTCGCCCATCCCGCCTTCGCCCAGCTTGGCGGTGATCTTGTAATGGGAGATCGTCTGGCCGATCATGGAACCGACCTCACGAGAACGTGCACTCCGGATTCAAGATAGAACCCGGGATCGACTGCCACCACAACGAAGATCGGAGGGCAAGGAACGAAGCGGTCAGGTCAGGACACAACTCCTACCGCCCGCCTCAACGCCTGATCGCCGACCCTGGCATAGATCTCCGTGGTCGTGATGTGCCGGTGGCCAAGGGCGCTGGGCGGTGAGTCTTCTCTGTCCAAGGAAGCCTTTCAACAGTTTCATAACCGCATGCGACTCTCTCCACCAAAGGGTCCCGTCGCACTTGCCCACCTGGGCCTGTTCTATTCAGCCGCGATCTGGGGTTCGACCTTCTTCCTGGTGAAACAGACACTCGCCGACGTCCATCCGGTCACACTCGTCGCCTACCGCTTCCTGATCGCCGGCGCCATTCTTCTTGGAATCCTGCTCGTCTCGGGCCGGTCAGTCGTCCGCGGATGCCGTCGTGGAGCAACCCTCGGCGTGATGATCTGGCTTCTCTATATCTCCCAGACGATCGGGCTGAGGATTACCAGCGCCTCCAACTCGGGGTTCATTACGGGATTGTTCGTTGTGTTTGTGCCAATATTCCTCGCGACGCTATTTCGAGCGAATCCCCCCCGCTCGGAATGGCTGGCAGCCGGGGTGGCGCTCCTGGGTCTCGGGGTACTCACGGGAGGACTCAGGCACATCAATACTGGCGACGGGCTCACCCTGATTGCCACCACCACCTACGCTCTTCACCTTCTGTACACCGACAAGTATCTGAAGGAAGGTGCCGACCCGATCGCGATCACTTGTCAGCAGTTCATCGTTGTGGGTGTGTTGAGCGTCGCGACGATGGCGATCCTGCGGCTTCCGGCAACGGTGGACTCCCATCGAGCGGTGGGGATTGTCGTATTCCTTGCCCTCTTCCCCAGTCTGTCAGCGTATCTGATCCAGGTGCTGGCTCAACGGATTGTGTCTCCGGTCCGGGTGTCCTTGATCTTCGCCTGCGAACCCGTGTTTGCCGGAGCGTTCGCATGGACCCTTGGCGGAGAGACGATGCGCACACCGAGTGCCCTCGGTGGGTTCTTGATCTTTCTGGCACTCCTCCTCTCGGGGATTTCTGCTGCGCCGACTGACAGAGGACAAGCTCCAGATTAACGAACGTGACCTTTCGATCAGAGCCGAGCGACCGCTCGCCTCAGCTGCTCCTCCCCCACCCGCGCATAGATTTCGGTCGTGGTGATGTGCCTATGCCCAAGAGCGCGCTGGACGAGGTAGAGGTCGCCGGTCTTTTCATAGAGGCGGGTGGCGAAGGTGTGGCGGAGGGAGTGGATCGAGACACGGCGGGCAATGCCGGCCTTTCGGCACAGGGCGGCGAACCGTAACTGAATCGGCCGCGGACCCAGTCGTGTCCCCCACCGGCTGCGAAAAAGCGGCACCTGAGGGCCACAGTTGCCCTGTGGGGCGACTTCTCCGAGGAACCGTCCCAAACTGCGCACCAGTTGGGCATTGAGGAACACCCGCTCCTGTGCGCCGCCTTTGGCGCGAATGTGCAGCGTCCCGGTCTGTAGATCCACATCCCCCACGTTCAGCCCCACGAGCGATCCCAGCCGAATGCCGGTGCCGAGGAGCAATTCGAACATGACCTGATCCCGGCGAGCGGTTGATCCCTGCCCTTGCGCCAAGACACTCCGCAACTGCCGAATCTCCGCCTCGGTCAGAGTCGCCGGCTCCCTCGCCGTCGTCCGTGCCGACCGGATCAGCCGGGCCGGGTTCTCTTTGATCCAGCCGGATTCCACGCAGAACCCAAAGAACGACCTCAGCGCCGACTTGGTGCGGTTGACGGTGATCGGCTTGCGGGGAGAGCCGGACGGCGTAAGCAGGATGTCGTCGGACACCAGGAACCGGGCCAAGGCGTCGGGGGTGATCCGGAGGACATCAACATCCGTGCCCAACCACCGGCCCAACGCCGCCAAATCTCGCCGGTACGCCGCCCAGGTGTGATCAGAGCGGCCGTTGGCCGCCAGTTGGCGGGCGAAGTGGGTGGTGGCAGCGGACAGGCGCATCGCGTAATCCTCCCCGCTTCCTGAACGAAGCTGCGGTGCCGTGTGATTGCCAGATTACGAGTGATGTGAGTGAGAGGGCGCAGTATATTCTGCCGAGCCACGGATCATGCCATGATTGAAAGGAAGGCCGACATCACCGAGATCATCTGGTACACATTACCGGGGGGCCTTTACGTTCTGGCACTCGCGGTTTCCATGCCCTCTCTGGCAGCCCGTTACACGACTCTCTTGATCGCATCAGCACCGGTGGTTGGGTTTTCATTCCATCAGGTCACTCGGTTCCTTTTCGAGGAGTCTCCGTACGGATACCACGGCAAGAAAAGACCGATAGTGCGCTATCTGCGTGCCAAGTTCCGCCTGCGAGAATACCGAGACGCTGCGAATATCTGGCATCTGACATTTCACGGTCCGGGGTTTCCTGAGACTCTGCGCGACCATGACCGTCGGATGTGGCATTTCATCCTGTCTCTCTGGACGTTTGCGGCCGCTGCGCTGGTCGGGTGCGCAACCCTCTCTATCTGTCGCTGGTCGACCTGGACGTCTCTCCTGCGCGTGCGAACCGTCTGCTTAGTCGATCGGTGCAACTCACACGCCCTCCTTTCGTCGACTCTCTCGTGGCATCGCCGAACGGACGATCTCCCCCTAGCAGTACTCGAAATCGCTCTTGCATGTGTCCTCGCGGGCCTCGGGAGCTTCTGTCTTGGTCTCGGGTGCAAGTCGTACTGGACCATCGGGGGCGAGGAGATTGCCTTGGTCAGGGAGTCGGAGGGCTACTTCAGAAAGATCGCAGAGAGCTTTCCATCGCAGCAGACGAAATCAACGTCAAGTTGAGCACTGAAGTACCCATTTGCCCCCTCGAATGAGACAGAGTGTGAGACTTCGATGGCCTCCTCGGGCCGAAGTGGCCGATTGCTTTAGGCCAACCCGAAATGCGATATTGACCCGTGTGGTGATGGATTGCCGGGCTCCCACCGGACCAGCGCGCGATTCAGGCTTTGGCGGGGAGCCGTCCGACTGACACCCACAATCCCCTTGCGTGGAGAAATCATGAGTGTCCTGTCAGCTACAAACTGCAAGCCCCGGAAAGAAGTGCTGAAGGGCGATCTGGAGGACGCGATCTTCGCCGCCGACTTTGGCGATCTGATTGCCGGGAAGGCCCCTAACGTTTACTCCGATCCGCACCAGTTCTTTCAGAACACCTTTCCGACCAAAGGGCTGACGAAGATCGTCGATCTGGTCTTCGAGCGACTGAAGAACCCAAGGGAAGCGGGCGCCGGAATCCGTCTGAGTACAGGTTTTGGCGGGGGGAAGACACATGCTCTCATCACCCTGTGGCATCTCGGGAAGAACGTGGGTGATCCATCGGTCGGCCAAGATCTGCTGCCTACAAAGCAAAGACCGAAATTGCTGACAGTCGTTGGGATTGATGCCGCCAAAGGATCTGTCCCGGATTTCTCGAAGCACGGTAACACCAAGATTCACAGCCTCTGGGGGGAACTCTTCTGGCAGCTCGGCGGAGAGAAGGCATTCAAGACGCTTGGCAAGGCGGATCATCCCGAGGCGTCTCCCAATGACGCACAGATCGAGGCCGCCTTTCCCAAGGGTCCTGTACTCATCCTCCTTGACGAACTGGTCACGTACATGGCCCGCCTGACCGGAAATGGCCAGGGGAATCTGCTTGGCGTCTTGAATTCGCTGAATTCGGTGGTCACGAAAAGACCACAGACAGTCCTCATCGTTACAGACCCCACTGGGATGGCCGCATTCGCCAAGGAGAGCGCTGCGATCGCCAGTGCGATCAGGCTCGACGAGATACTCAGCCGCCGCATGTCTGACTGTGATCCAATCGGCGATGAATCTGCGAAGATCATTGTACGCCGATTGTTCGAGAACGTGAATCAGCAAGCCGCTCAGTCGACGGCTGTGGTCTACCAGAATCTCTACAAACGCGTCCACCAGGACTCACCGGGGAGCGTGCCGGCGTCAGCGATCACTACAGAGTACGCACGCCGTATCGCTGACTCGTATCCATTCCATCCGCGCCTCCTGGACACGGCGCAGGACCGACTTGGAGCGCTTCAGGACTTCCAGAAGAGCCGTGGTGTGCTGAGATTGTTCGCTCGCATTCTGCGCGATGTCTGGGAAGCTAAGGAGGATCTGGATCTGATCACGGCGGGAGAGATCAATTGGTCCTCGCCACGCATCCAGGCCGATTTGCTCCAGCGTTTGAATCGACAGGAATTCAAGGCAGCGGTCACCGCGGACGTACAACGACACGCCGGGGAGCTCGACGGCGGCAAGCCCCATGGCATTCACCGTCGCGCGGCGACAGCCTTGCTATTGGAAAGCCTGCCGATGCAGCCTAACAGCGGGATGGAGCCCACTGAGCTGACCCTTGCAATTCTCCGTCCGGACGAAGCCGGACCCGAGCCCGCCGAGGCATTGGAACGGCTCTACAGCTATTGCTGGCACACCTATCCCATGGCGGGGGGGCGTGGATATCAATTCCGTTTTCAACCCAACATCGTCCGACAGATTGAGGAGCGTGTCGCTCTCATACCAATCGAAGATCGCCGCAGTCGCGTCATGGGTCAGGTCCAAGAGTATTTCGGCGGCGCTGCCTTCAAGCTGGAGGCATGGCCGACGAAGGCAAGCCAGGTTCGCAATCTGGCCGAGTTGCAGCTGGTTCTGTGCGAGGACGAGAAGACGGCGAAGTCCGTCTGCGCCCATGAAGATGATTCCGATCCAGCCGCTCCGATGCCGCGAGCGTTTGTGAATGCCATCGTGGCCGTAACCGCAAGCGCTGATGCCCACGCCAGGGCGATGGAACGCGCCGCACGATTGATTGCTCTCGAGGCAATCGAGAAGGAGCATCGTACGGGTGACGCCGGCAAACTGGTTCGCGACCAGATCGATCGGCTCAAGCCCGAATTCGAGAAGCAATTCAAGTTGCAGGCCCGGCGCGCATTTGATCGACTTGTCTTCGCCGGTGGCAAGGTCCACCGCCTGGACGAGAAGTCGCAGTTTTCCGACGAGGAGATCCTGCAGAAGCCACAAGGGCAACGGTCCGTTCGTCGGTTTCTCGAAGAGCATGACTTCATCTTCAAGGCCGGGGAGTCGCTGGATGTCCCGCTGTTCCTGAAGGAAATTCTCCCGGGTGCTGTGCCCAAACCTGACAATCCCGAAGTGTACACGGCCAAAGCGATCCACGAACGCTTCCTCGGTGCGGAGTCGATCAAGAAGCTGATCGGCGACAATTCCGTTGTCCGGCAGACCATTCTGCACGCGGTCAACGCCGGGAAGATTGCTGTCCGCCTCGGCGATGGCCGGGCCTACGATGACAAGGGGCTCGTCGAAGGCCCACCCGGTCAGAGAAGACATCTGGCAACTCCACTCACGACTTTCTCCCTTGATGATTCAGTCTGGATCACGAAGGCAGGGAGCGGTGCCGCTGTCGAGTGGCTCAAGGTCGATGCCGTGCCCAAATCGGGGCGGCCCGGAGGTGTTGTTCTACCCCCTCCACCGAAGCCGCCCGCGACTGCTGCGACCGCCAATTCGTGGGAGGATATCTTGGAGCTTTCGAAGAACCGTCCCTTGGTTCGGTTGGTTCTGATCGCGGAGACACCCACTACTGCTGCTTCGCTCATCTCTCTGGCGCAACCGCTCGGCGCCGAGAGTCTGTCGTTAACGGTCTATGTATCCGGTGACTTGAAAGACAGCGGGAGCATCAACCTGTCCATCAACAGAGTCAAGCCCCACCACCCGACCAAACCGCTGGCAATCGCGCAAACGATCTTCAACGCCCTTGATGAAAGCGCGTCATACGAATCGATGCTCGAACTTGAGTTTGGGCGAGATGGCCGGACAGGCCTCAGGGATCTGCTTAGGCAGATGGCCGATGACGCCCCTGAGGGAATAAGGCCGAAGGCCGACTTTGACGTGCCGGTGGAGATGAACTCATGAACGTCCGTCAGGCGTCGTTTGCGCTCCGGGTTGTCCGACGCCGTGCCGGCGATGCCGCCATCGTCTATCGTCGGACACTGGATGCGCGTCGCAACGAACGGCTGACCAAGATCGGAGCCATCTCTCCCCTGGCGTTCACGGCGGGATCATCGCTTTTGCGGGCCGCGGTGCGCGCGACTGGCGGAGCAGGCAGCAAGCTGACCAGCGGCCCCTTCCATCCGCTCGACGCAGATTGGGGGGCGCGCGTGTCGTGTTATGCTATCGTCTCCGCAGGGCTGCGGAATAGCGAACGCATCCACAAGGCGGCCGTGCATTTGCAGGATGCCGACGGCAGTGAGGCCGCATGGTGGCTGGGATTGATGCAAAGCCGAGGAGGCAGGCGCGCCACCCGTGCGCTACGGATTCTGATCGGCGCAGTCCGCTGAGAATCGATTCGCTATCCAACAAACTTCGGATCGTGGCGCACATTCCCATTGAGGACAGAGACATTGGCGACTCACACCACACAGGCCTCTTCAAAGTCCAAAGATAATCCAGAGCCACAGACCCCGCCCGCCATCCCGCGTCTGCTGATTGAGGAGTGGCTCCCCGCTGCGGCGATCGGGGTTGAGTGCATCCGCGAACGCTCTACTGGTCAACAGCCACCGGACAAGAGACTACATGTCTGGTGGGCACGCCGCCCACTGATCGTCTCGCGAGCCGCTGTATTGGGTTCGCTTCTGCCGGCAGATTTCCCACGGGATGTGTTTGAGCGGCTGTTGGGGTTCTGGGGGTCGTCGAGACAATTGCTTGACGCGCAAACGCTGCTCGACTGGGCACGGTTGAACAAGCGCAAGATCCCCAATCCACATGGACCTCGGGCCTTCAAGAGACAGATCGGCGCGGCTGACCTACTAAGCGCGCAAGAGAGAATCGAGAAATTGTGGACTGGTGAAGTTGTCGTGATCGATCCGATGGCAGGAGGCGGATCAATACCGCTCGAATCGGCTCGACTCGGGCTGAACACGCTTGCCAACGAGTACAATCCCGTTGCCTGTTCCGTACTTGAGGCCACGGTCGACTACCCCTTTCGATACGGGATGGAGCTGGGATCCAAGTCCAGGAAGTGGGGTAAGGTCCTGCGCGAGAGATTCAACGAGCGCATGGAGCGGTTCTTCCCGAAGACAGGGGCGCTTCCGCCTCATTGCTACATCTTCGCCCGCACTGTCCCCTGCCCGGACACACAGCATCACACCCCGCTCGTGCCCGACTGGCATCTGCTGAAGCCCAAGACGGGTGTGAGAGTGGCGGCGGAGCCAATACTCGACAAGGCGAACGGCACATGGAAAATCCGCGTTCGCACTCTCGGCCGTGGCGCCGGCGAGGTGCGTGAGCCCCCGAAACCGACCTACGCGGACGGAAAGGGCATATCGCTTTTCACCGGTCATCAGATCACCTCCGATTATATCAAAGCCAAGGCGCAAGCGGGTGAGATGAAGAGCGCTCTCTATGCCGTCGTCGTCAAGACTCCAAAGGGACTGGCCTTCCAACCGCCCGATTCCGCCGATTTGAAGGCCCTCGCTAAGGCGGGGGCCGAGTTGGCGAGATTGCGGCCCGATTGGGAAAGACGCAACATCATCCCGAGTGAGAGAATCCCAACAGGCGATAAGACCGGTTCCGGAGAAGGCAAGGGAACCGACTTGCCCCTGAAACGCGGCGAGGGATATTGGACTGACATGTTTGCGCCCCGTCAGCTCCTCTGCATGGGGACATTGGTGGAGGAGCTTCAGAATCTACGCCGGGAGATCATCAAGGCCGAGGGCGAGGAAATGGGTGAGGCGGTCGCGCATCTGTTGACCATCATGTTGGACAAGTTCCTATCTCACAATTCGCAACAGAGCCGCTGGGACCCACTCAACACAAAACTCACGAACATTTTTGAGCGACATGACTTTGGCTTTCGGCCAACCTTCGGCGAAATGGCCCCATGCAATGCTGGAGCCGGACTTGATTGGGTTGTGGAGAGTGTAACCGCCGCCTATGAGGCACTGTCAACCCTGCCTCATGCCTCGACAGCAGTTCCGGTCACGATCTCGTTGGGAACAGCAACGTCTCTTCCTCAGATCGCAGATCGTAGCATGACGGCCGTCGTGGTCGACCCACCGTACGCCGACAATGTCCAATATGCGGAATTGGCCGACTTCTTCTACGTCTGGCTGAAGCGCACACAGGGGCACCGTCGTGCCGAGTGGTTCTCGACTTACCTCTGCGAGCATGATCAGGAGGCGGTACTCAATGTGTCCCGTCATCGCCAAAATGGCGATCTTCCCAAGGTGGCTCGGCAACGGGCGCACGCGTTCTATCAGCAACTCATGGCCGATGTCTTCAGAGAGGCACGTCGTATTCTTCGCGACGACGGTGTCCTGACCGTGATGTTCACGCACAAGAAGCAGGAGGCATGGGAGGCGCTCTTCACGTCGCTGGTTTCTGCCGGGTTCACCATCACCGCTACGTGGCCGGTCAAGACGGAAAGCGAACACAGCCTGCATCAGGCCCGCAAGAACGCTGCCCAGAGCACGGTGATCCTGGTGGCTCGGAAGCGACCAGCCGGTGCGGGCATCGGTTACTTCGAGGACTTAAAGTCAGAGATCCACGACAAAGCGCGATCAACTGCCGGGCGGCTCCGGGATGAAGGGCTCAATCCGGTTGACCAGCTTGTCGGGTCATTCGGACCCGCGATGGAGGTGTACAGCCGCTATGATCAAGTCCGTACATACACGGGAGCGGCTGTTGGCGTAGACAAGGCCATCGAAGTGGCGTCCGATGCAGTCGCCGCCTGGCGCATCGCCCAACTCGCGGAGCGCGGCCTTGAAGGTGTGGAGCCGGAAGGGCAGTTCGCGCTCCTGTGCTGGGATGTCCTTGGTGCGGCTGAGTTTCGCTTTAACGAAGCCATGCTGCTGGGCAAGGCCGTTGGCATGGATGTGGATCAAGTGATCGTAGCCGGCCTGATCACGAGGTCCAGCGACAAGATCAAGATCCTACCGGCGAAGGAACGCCGTCGTGAACGCGCACTCGAGCCGGAAGAAATCCACGAGACGCTATTCGGCCCGGAGATCACCAAGAAGCGGAGGACTAAGAAGCAGGTTCTAAAGGTCCACCCGAACGACCCGGAGTTTCGCACCGCGATCGATGCCTGCCACGCCTTGGCTCTCCGCTTCATCGAAGCGGGCGGCGGGAATGCAGGGATCGGTGCGGCCAGACAGCTCGTTCGCAAGCAAGCGTGGAAGCCCGAGTCTCCCGTAGCACGCCTGATGCAGGCATTGGTCACTGCCGCGCCGGAGGCAGTGCGTCACGAAAAGGGCCGGAAGTCGGTCGCGGCCGAGTTTCCGGAATTCCGCGCCTGGCACGAACTGCTCGAACCGCTGTTCGGAATTCCCGCACCTGACTGGACGGAGAAGAAGCCGCCGCAGAGCGACCTGTTCCCGCAATCAGCAGAACTCGAAGACCCTGATGAAGTGGATGACGAAAGCGAAGAGGCCGCTGAAGAGTGATGAGTAAGAGAAGGCCGAGACCAGAATCGCCCAATGCCTGTGCGGTGGAATCACTCCGCGATCGTCGATGGGAGCGGTTTCTCCGTGGGCCGGATCGCAGTCTCCTGGAGGAACTCTACGTCCCCGCGCTCTCGGCTGCGGTCCGTTACGACCGCTGTTGCGCGTATTTCTCTTCATCCGTTTTATCGGCCGCTGCGCGTGGTTTCGGGAAGTTGATCGAGCATCTCGTTGCGATGGGAGAATCTGCGCCGCGTCCTGCCATCCGCCTCCTGGTCAATGAAGAACTGCAGGCAGAAGATGTCCGCGCCATGATGGAGACAGGCGATTGCGCCCGCCTGGAGAGTAGTCTCAAGAAGCGATTCAAGAAGCCTCAGGACGCCCTTCAGCAGAAACGATTGACCATGCTGGCGTGGCTGGTCAAGAGTGGGCTTCTTGAGGTTCGTGTTGGGGTGATGCGCGGTGGTCATGGCATTCTACATGCCAAGTTCGGCATCGTCACAGATGCGAATGGCGACGCCGTTGTGTTCCGCGGCAGCGGCAACGAATCGGCCACTGGCCTTCAGAGCAACTATGAGCAATTGGAGCTGGGGACCAGCTGGGGCGACACTCCAGCCCACAAGTACTTCAGCGACGAATTCGAGTCATTGTGGTACGACGCGCATCCCGATGTCCACACGGTTCGTCTCCCGGAGGCGATACGGCTGCAATTGGTCAGACTCGCCCCCAAGGAACCCCCGGTCATCGAACCAGGACTCTCCCTCGAGCGTCAGAAGGCGGCGATGCTTTGGAGTTTCGTCGCCGAGTCACCATACCTGCCAGAGGTCGGCGCGGCGACCTGCGATGCCACCGCTCCAGTAGATCTCTGGCCGCACCAGCAGAGAGTTGTGGAAGAAGTGAGCTCGGCTTGGCCGAGTGGTCGGTTGTTGTGCGATGAGGTCGGCATGGGCAAGACCGTCGAAGCGATCATGGTCTTGCGCCGGCTGCTGGCCGGGCGAGGGGTGAAACGAGTCCTGATCCTTCTCCCCAAGGGGCTGCTGAACCAGTGGCAGGAGGAACTGCGCGAAAAAGGGGCGTTGCTCATCCCACGACTTGAAGGGATCAGCACGATCGTCTGGCCGGACGGTCGCACCGTGAAGGTGCCCGGGCTTGCCGATGCGTTGAACGAAGATGCTCTCCTGATGAGTCGGGAGACGGCACGCCTGGAAGCAAACCTGCATATTCTGCTTGAGGCACAGCCATGGGATCTGGTTGTCCTGGACGAGGCTCATGCCGCACGGCGTAGCAAGCAGGAGGAAGGAGAATTCAACAGTGGTAATCTCCTGCTGGAACTGCTCCGCGAGCTTCAGCTGCAGCGTCGCGCCAAAGGCATCCTCCTTCTCAGCGCCACACCGATGCAGACGCACGCGTGGGAGCCATGGGATCTGATGGCAGTACTCGGTGAGGGCGGGGCTTGGTTGGGGGAGTTTGACAACGTACGAGTGTACTACCGTGCCCTTGAAAGGGTAAACCGGGGGGCCATCGACCGCATGACAGCGCGGCGAGCCGCCCATTTGATCTCGCAGGATCCCGATTTCCCGACAAACCCCGGTCTCGGCGATTTCGACGTCAGAGATGAACAGTCAGTGACCCAAGCACTCTTGCACGTCAAACCAAGTGAACGCGCCTTGATGTCCCGGTGGCTCCGCAATGGATCTCCCCTCTCCCGACGCATGCATCGCAACACTCGCGAGACCTTGGTCGGTTACCACGAGCTCGGCCTGCTTCCATCACCGCCACCGAAGCGAATCGTGAGAGATGAGAGGTTTGACTATACCGATCCGGCGGAAGGCCGGGTGTACGCCGCAATCGGCACATACATCAAGAAGCGCTTCGAGCAACTCGAGGAGGAGAAGCCGGGCAAGGGCTTCGTCATGACAATCTACCAGCGTCGGCTCGCGAGTTCACCGTTGGCGCTGCAACGGAGTCTGGAACGACGCCGGGACGGACTCCTCGCTGTCGAACGGAAGCATGCGTTTGATAGGACGGTCTCCGAGGAGGAAGGATACGACTCCCGAAATACGGATGAGCTTGGACCGGATGATTTCCCAGGTGAGATCTCGACAGCGCTTCCTGATAACCCGAAGACAGCGGCAGCGGAGCGAGCCGAGGTTGACAGTCTCCTCGCTGAGCTGGCCGCGTTGCATGGCCGTGACACAAAGAGAGAGGTGTTTCTCGGACAGCTCAAGCGAGTAACTGACGACGGGCGGGCAGCGCTCGTCTTCACCGAATACACGGACACGCTGGAGTACCTGCGGAATTACCTCGTTGAGAAGTACGGGACGGGGCTGGGCTGCTACAGAGGTAGAGGAGGCCAGCGCTGGGATGGCACCGAATGGAAGATCGTGTCCAAAGAGGAGATCACCAAGGCGCTCCACACGGGAGAGATACAGATACTGATCTGCACCGACGCGGCCAGCGAGGGGCTCAACCTTCAGACGGCCAGCGCCCTTATCAATTACGATTTGCCATGGAATCCGAGCCGGATCGAGCAGCGGATTGGGCGCATTGATCGCATCGGGCAGCAGGCGCGCGAGGTCCTCATCGTCAACCTCTTCCTCCGCGGCAGCATTGACGATCGCGTCTATCAGGTGCTGCGCGCACGGTGCGGCATGTTTGAGCACTTCGTCGGGCATATGCAGCCGGTTCTGTCGCTTGCGCGACGAATGCTGCTGGGAAGGAGTTTGCCGGACACCAAGGGGTTGGAGACTGCCGCAGGTGACCTTGCGCAGGACATGCTGTCGAAAGAGTCGTACAAGACGAGCGCGGCGGAAAGATCAGAAGCCGTCAATCCAGCATTTCGGCGGGACCAGTGGACGGGACTTCTTGAACGGTTGCAGACTGGCGACATCGTCCGCTTCCACCGCGACGAGGAAGCTGCGTTGTGGCATGTGACAGAACCTCGGGACCTGAAGATCAGTCTCTCACACAAGCCCTCGACCCTTGACGCAAATCCGAAGGCGCAGCCGCTCGACGCAACCAGCGAATGGGTGCGTCGCGTCGCCGGGCGCTTGGGACGCGATGGGGAGCGACTTCCGCTTGTGATTGCCAGCCAGGCGTCAGGTGCCTACCGGGTCTCGGTCGCCCTGTGGGTGGGAAGAGGGAAGCCCATCCGCGTGCGGTCCTTAGACCAACTGTCCCAGCTCGTGGAAGCCTGGGACGGTATCTGTCCGGAGGAGGCGGAGTGGAAAGGTGCGCTTCGACAAGCGATTGGCGTCGCGGCGCAAGAGATCGCCAGTATGCAGGAACACAGCGCCGGTGTGGGAGGCAGAATGGTATCGGCCCAGGGGCACGCGGCCCGAACCCGACTCATTCGCGAACTGGGCAAGTACTTGGTCAGCCTCGATTCGCCAGTGGCCGACCTCAATGAGCGGTTCTACGGCCAGCTGAGACGAACGGACATCGAAAGCCAAGTCAGATTGAAGAGCGTTTTTGAGCACCTCGGGAGTGAGTACCCCCACTGGAACGACACCCTGCTTGAAGAGCTGCGAGACTTCGCATCCCAGCAGACGGCAAATGAGAAGAAGGGGCGCCTAATCGGCTCTGGACTCGACGCGGCGCTGCAGGATCCGCGGTGGCGGATCGGGGCTAATTCGTCGGAGAGGCAGTCGAGCGGCTTCGCCTAAGGCCGGGACATGCGCTCGGCAGAAATCTCGTGCAGAGTTGTTGCAGCGTGACCAGGTTATCGCGTTGGTAGAGGCCAGGCTGGAAGGGTACTTTCTGGATATGTATTTGTGTCTGAAGGAGATAGCACGAGTGACTTGTGGTGAGCATGGCCGAACCAGTGGTCCCGGCACCCGGATCGCCGTGGTCGTCGGCAACGCCCAGTATGACGGACAACCGCTTCCTGTTGATGAACTTACAGCCGAGATCGGCCCCCAAGCTGGCCTGACACCCCAGACGATCCGCACCGTCCGCCGCCGCGACTACAGCGCCCAGCAGATGGGGCGCTTCGGCCGGCGATTGGCGAGAGAGAGCGTCGTGACGTTCAGTAAGACTCACAGAGCAGGCTGCACAGCCCGAGCCTGAGGATGCTCTGTCAGTTCGGTGGGTGCGCTGGCAAGTAAGCGGGGAAGAGCAGAATGACGTTGACGGATTGGGAGTTTGTGAGTAAATTAGTACGGTACACCGTACGACACTCGCCCGAGCCTTGTCGTCGGCGAACCTAAGGCGATCAAGGATCGACGCCGGGCATTGGTGAGGATTTGAGCATCCCCCGTTGGCGGGGCTCTCATGATACGAATCGGACTGTCCAAGGTACCCGCTCTCAATGCTGCCGGGTTCAACTTTGCCTCTTGACACACGGGCGCCGGTGTATTTGACTCGTGGCAACTGAGCGACCTTTCGGTCGGAGTTCGAAACCGTGATGCCAGCCCGGGCCTTCGTCATGACTAACCGTACGATGGCTTCGGCTGTTGCGAGCAGCGGCGCTCGCGGCAATGCGACTGAGGAGTAGCTCCTTGGTGGGGACTTGGTGGCGCCAGAATCAACATCTCGACGGCCGATGCACTGTGGCTTCTATGTGACCCAGAGCGGCAGTTGTAACGCTCTGTGTGCCAATGCGTTAGCCGCGTCATCTCGCAGCAATACACACCGATAAGAGAGAATGAAGGCTGTGTTGTTGAACTCAAGTTCTCTGCCTCAAGCCGCGGAATTCCTGAGGTGCGGCTTCAGGCGGTCACGGGATGTTACAGAAGGGAAGTCATAGCGATGTCCGCGACGAACCGGACAGGAGAAGGGCTCTGTGACGGAGATGTGAGGCTGCCCTCCGCGTACGAGCCACCTACGATCGTGATCTTTGACCAGCGGGAAGTCGTTTCCATGTCAACAACGACATCGGCAGTTCTTCCTGCGAGACTCGGACCAAATAAGAGGGATTTGGTGGACTTGCTGCTAAGCCTCCCGGAGGAACATGCCTCATGAGATCTCCTTGGTCGAAGGCGTCGCCCTGAGGCAATTCGGCACACTTGCTGTCGCAATTGACGTCCGGGGGGGGCGCATCTTCCGACTTAGTCGTCTCGCACTGAGTATCCTGCAAATCGTCGCGCACGGCCCCATTCCCATAGAGCATCTCCTCGGCACATTGGAGTCAGCATACCATGTGCCGCGAACGGTCTTGGTGACAGACCTTTCCAATTTCATTCAGGATGCTCGGCGATTGGGACTGTTGCAGTCATCAGAAGGGTGATCACCCCAGTGCCACATGACCCCCGTGCTGCGTCTTCTCAACACTGAGCTCACCTACTACACGCTGCACACGAACCCATTTCAAGCGTGGGTTCTCGTTTTCGACCGACGCGGACAGTTGATCGCGGGACTGTCACCTATCACCGCCCGAGATCTCTATGAATCAAGTCATGCCCGCCGCGATTTGCACGGGGGCCCTTTGGTCCAACAGCGGCGATGTCTTCAGCCGCACCAGGGTTCATGCCCGAAGGATGTCACTGATCGGGCCATGGGAATGGGTGTTCTTGTCGCTGGCACGTCTTCCGGATCCACACTTGAGGATGCCTGGATTGATATCTCACTGAACCCGTGGCGCATACCACTAAGTCAAGCGAAGCGGCTGAGCGCGATCGTCAGGCGTCATGCTCCCTTGTTCCCGATGGGCGGTGCATTGGTCGACAGTTTCCCAGACGCACACGGACCAGTGGAGTCACTTGTCCGTTCACTCCCCCAACCCCGCGTCGTGGTCGACCTAGGCAGCGGCGGGGGTGCCTATCGTCGGCTGTTTAGAGATCCTGGGACCACATACGTGGCCGTTGAACCGAATGCCGTGTGGTGCCCCAGGCAAATCCGTCAGCCTGTCACTGGCCCAAGATTCTGGGCCGTGCGCGCGAGTGGAGATTCGCTGCCCCTACGCGCTGGAGCCGCGGACTTGGTGCTATGCCTGTTCGTGCTGGAGCATGTATGTGACGTGGAATCCGTTGTCGCCGAAATGGGGCGTGTTCTCGGACCGGATGGTCATGCTATCATTGGCGTTCCGTGCCTGAGCCTCCTCGGTGAATTGGACCACAAACTCCTAAGATGCCAAGTATCCCTGTACCCTGAGCACATGCGTGTGTTCAGCATTTGGCGTCATCGGCGCAGCCCGGTCTGTTCACTTGGTGACCTGAGGCGGCTGCTCTGGAGACATGGCCTATCTCTATCAGCCTCTTGGAGCCGAGGCACCGATGCAGACGTTCCACCCCTCAGCCGAATTCTGCATCCCTCTTATCGCATCATGATTGCAAGAAGATCTCACAGTGCTCCGGAGGCGCCGTGCGGGGACAGGCCCCCACTACTCGGTTACCGTCGCTCGCCCGGGAAGACACCCGTGTCGCTTCCAAAAGGGGACAACAGCGTCCATGAAATCGTGGATTCCGAGGCAATGACAGCCCGGCTGTCTCACGCATTCGTGCGCTTTGAGGTTCGTCCAGATGCCGGATTCCTCCCCGCCCAAGCCCTTGCCATGGCGTTGGACAAATGGTTCGGCTATTTGTGTTCCCACGACGTCAACCCTTCTCGTCTGAAAAGCGACTGTCACGGCACTGGTCCCATCGTAACATGCACGCAATGCGTCCTGACAGACAAGCCAGACAGCTACCTTTGTCGCGTCCACACGGCTCTCCTGGCCGGCATACTGACCCCGTCCCGTCCATCACGGCCCTCCAGTTTCCTCTTGCAGTACACCGACGAAGTCTGCTTATTCCGAGTCGGCGAGGTTGGTCACACCAGCGTGAGCATCCGCGATGACTCGTGATCGCGAGGGTCAGATACTTCTCGTATTCCCGCCTGTGTGGGATACGTCTGCCCCATACCTGAGCCTTCCGTCTCTTGCTGCACACGCCCGATCAACTGGGCACGAGACGCGGCTACTTGACGCGAACTTGCTCTATTGGAATCACTTCAAACGGGATGCGGAGATCGCCAGCCTCTGGCACCGGTGCAGAGTATCAACCCAACGCCCTCCGCTACCTGCTCCCCAAGAGAGCTCGGAGTTGCTCCTATCGAACACCATGATCTCTTCGCTCGGCAGGATGAGCCTTCCCGAGTTCCGTACCTATATCGACCATCTCGGTCGTAAGTCACAGGCATTCCGGCTCCTCGTAAACATGGTTGGCGGGACGCCCAGCAATCACCTACGCCCCGGCAATGGCAGTCGCTTGGAGACAGCGGGGCATTACCAGGACTATTACTATCCAGGTCATTCACTTAGTAGCTACGCTGAAGATTCTCGCGCACTTCTCCCGGTCCTCTCCGACAGGGCAGAGAATCACTTCATCGCCTTCTTTGAAGACATGATTGCTGCCCTGGACGACATCTCATCGTTGAGGCTTGCGGGTATCTCTATCGCGGGCCTCAGCCAAGTAGTAGCTGCATTTACGTTGGCCGGTTGCCTCAGGCAGAGTTGCCCCGGTCTCAAGATTGTCATGGGCGGGCCGTGGTGTACCCAGGTACGCAATCTTCTTCACGGGGTTCCAGGCCTATTTGACCTTGTCGACGGGATCGTGGTCTTCGAGGGCGAGAAGCCCTTGGGTGACCTGTTGATCAACTCGCGTCTTCCCCGCTTAGCCTCATCGCCAAATCTGTACTTCCGGAGCAATCGTTCAGTGCATGAACCTGACACGTTCTGCGATCATGTCCTCAGCGGACTCCCAACGCCGGATTTTTCCGGACTTCCGCTGTCGGAATACGATGAACATGGCTCGCTTCCTCTCATCGCATCACGTGGGTGCTACTGGGCCAAGTGCACGTTCTGTTCCTATCCAAGCTTGGAGCCAGTGTACAAGGTCAGGGGGGTTCCCCGCGTTGTCGAAGATATCGCCATCCTTCGTGATAGGTACGGATGCATCCACGTGCCATTTGCGGATCCCATACTGTCACCGCACTTCATGCGAACGCTCGCCGCCGCGCTGCGAGACAGCGAGAGTCCCGTGACATGGAGTGGCTTTGCACGCCTCGAGGATGCCCTGCACGTCGAGGATTTCGCGGATCTATTCCGTGGTGGCTGCCGTGCGGTATTCTGGGGTCTCGAGTCCGGTAACCAGCGGGTTCTGGATCTCATCCAAAAGGGGATTCGACTGGATCATGCGGCTGAGCTCTTGAAGCACAGTGCAGCCGCCGGCATCCATAACCGAGCACTGATGATGTACGGACACCCCACCGAGACCTTCGCTGAAGTCATGGACTCAGTACGTTTCGTCGAAGAGAACTTGGAGTACATCCATTCTCTGACGTGGAGCTCTTATACACTTGAGACGGGAACGCCAGTAAGCGCGACTCCGGTTGCGTTCGGACTACAGGAATCCGATGCTCCCACGAGGGATCTCGCCATTCGATGGGAACAGCCTTCGAGGTTCTCTGCACCAGACATGGACCGGCTCAATCGCCATCTCACTGCGATCAACGATGAGATTATCCGCCGCAACGCGACCGGAGGATTGCGATGAACTTCTACTACCCGCTGAGGTGCAAACGCGAGCGCGAGCACTTCATCATTCAAGCGGCACCCTACGAGCTGATTCGCTTAGCAGGGATTGGACAGAGGTGCTATCTGTCCGCATTTGACCACTCCAAGGCTCGGGGCGCAGGTGAGGTACCGACGTCTAATCGCATCGAGCTCATCCTCAGCTCCTATCTACAGAGCGAGTTCTCCAGTATCTTCTGGTTCGGATTTCGACTTGCAAACAGAGCCGGGACGACACATCAAGCTGTCGAGTTGCTGACCCAGCGTCTACAGCTCGACATCAAGCATGTGCACGGTATCGACTCTGTGTCTTCGCATGGCGGGTTTGTTGAAGTCGTCGGCAGTATAGGCTCCTCTGTAGCTAGGGCGTCTTTCACAGGTACAAGTGCCCAGGCGAGCGCTCTCATCGAGCAGTTTCCCGATACATTTGCCGATGAGGACCGATTGAAGGAGTTTCTCGAGTGTCGGGCTATTGAGCGGCATCTCACTCTTCGTCTGAATGGTCTTGCTCCTGCGATTAAGTTCTTGGAATGTCGACGAGGATTCCCGCCCTTCTACTGGACAGTGGACTCACTTGTTCATCGCGGGGCGCAGGATCTCGTTGCTGTCATAGCCCCAGGTCACGCTAAGCTTGCCAACGAGGTACCGTCATGCGACATTCGCATCCCCATAGATTCCATAAGTTCCCCAAAGCAGAATGATCTGGTAAAGGAGTTATTGGACGCGGCATCATTTGCAATGACGCTCAAGCTCGATCCTGACAACTACTCCATCTCCGTGTTCTTCAAACCCGCGAGCGAGAGGATAATGGCCTTTCCTCTGTATTGCACTCCTGATCCCGGGACCCTATCGAGTGTGCTGCGGGAGTTTGCAGCAATGAAGATCAACCTGCGCACGGTGCGTTCCTTGGCGAATCTGACGGATGAGAAGATGCGATACCTTATGGACATTTATGGCAATGTGGAACAGACCTCGCTGGAGGGACTATGCCCGGAGTTGTTCTTGAGATTCCTTGCGAACGCCTGCGAGGGGGCGAATGTGGCGAGTGTGAGCGACTGGCCACGGAGTATCTTCATTCCGGGTGGGCATCACGGTCGGCCTTTCAATTTGCTTTTTGCGGCGACGACGAAATTGAGGACGAGGGGGTCGCGGGAGGTCGTAGTTGTCCCGTCTTCCGTTGTGTTGGGTGGAGACGGACGCATCATCTCCTTGTGCAATGATATCTTGAAGACGGTTAGCGACGGTGAATGTCAGACGTGGGAGGCGCTCGTTGAGTGTGTGCGGGCAGCGGTAACTGTCGCAGGGGAGTTCGAGCTCGTGGGGCAAACCATAGATGGATACGCGTTTGGGCCCCTGGAGTGGATAATAGACATTCACCTCCGACACCGGCGGCCGAATGGAGGCGAGGACTCGAATCGACTCTATCCCGAGAGAGTTGGCGTTCGGGTGATCATGGGTGCGACATTCGCGCTGATCTACTGCTACGCGGGTGACCCTCTGGGGGGTGAGAGACCGGTCCGCAGAGAAGACTTCATGCGGCGGCTTGACACTGCACTTTACAAGACAGCCCATGGAGAATTCTCGGAGGATGCCTTCAGGCCTGTCATTGGGTGGCTCTGTCGGCATGCAAAGGCAGGATACCCCTTTGAAGACCAGAGTCGCGATGAGTGCGCTGCTACGGAGCAGTCATTGCGAGATGAACGGAAGAGAGCCGAGGAGTACGCGGCTGCGCTCTTGGGCGAGAACTTCAGAGCCTTCCGAAAAGAACATCACGACAATCTGCCGAACATGGACAAGAGTCACCGCTACTACATCGGCGATGAACTGGGGCGGGGGAATTTCGGCGTTACCTATGAAGTGACTGACTTCCAAGCCGATAGGACAGCCAAGCTCACGCCCGTGGGAAAGTGCGTCATGAAATGTGAACGCCTGCCTCCGAGCGCACTCGGAGACGCCGCCGTTCTGCGGGCGAATCTCCTGATCAAACCAACAGCCACGCCTAGGTCCCGAGTCTTGTGGTACTCGGATGCATTCGTCGTGGATGGTCAGTATCTCGTTGCAGTGATGCCCAAGGCAGCAGGACGCGCTCTCTCCGACGTGATCGCTGAGCAAGCGAGGGGCGACAGAGACATGTTTGCTCTCGAACAACTGCAATCGATAACGCACAGCGTTCTGGAAGGGTTCACGTCACTGCTCACTGACGCCGACATTGCCCTCACACACGGAGACGTCAAGCCCGGCAACATCTTTGTCTCTGCCGATGATCAGACAACACCTAGATGCCAACTAATAGATTATGGTTTGTCGCGATGCACTCAGGGGGTCGTTGGCCAACCAGTCGGCCAGGGATACTTGCTGAGTGATGACGAGTACCGCGGCCGGGATATTCAGTGGCTTCCACCCGAGACGGTGGCGCTGCGAACACATCTGGGGGTCTTGTCAGACCTTCGGTCGCTGGGTATGATTCTCTACCGATTGTTGACCGGATTCCATCCGTGGATGGCTGTGTCGCCAAGCCCCGAGGATCAACCCCGCGTGACGGCCGGGGGATCGCCGTGGGATAAGCTGGCACAGATCAAGGAACCGAAACTCGTCCTCCCGGGTGAGTTCAGACTCGATTGGCGACCGTTGGACGTATTCTTCCAGGAGGTGTTCGCAACTGCGTATCTTGTGTCCAGAACCCCCAAAGGAGGGGAACAGCCCGAAGCCGGACAAGGGCATGTCGAAGACTTTCGAAAGGCGTTCGACGAGGCAATCGCCGAGATTCTCCAAGGAGAATTCGGCGTTCCGATCGGTGGCATGGTGCGAGTGCCTGAAGAGATCACCCGCACCTCTTCTTCATAGAATGTGTGGCGTTGATCCTCAATCGCCGACTACGAGCCGACGGCCCATGGGGCGCTTGAGAATGACCGTTTTGCGGTCAACCGCGTACGTTACCAACGTATTGACCCTTTAGAGTTCGTGGCCTGGGCGTCCAAAGTGGAGGATGGTAGATACAGATGAGCACCAAGGATTTGGTTTTCACCCGGCCTGCATCCGGACTCGTGAAGGCGATGTCGTGGTGGGATATCGCCCTGATAGGGATTTCTGCACCCGCCGGGTCGGGGATTCTGTACTACTCCGTGTCGACTGCTTCGACATACCCTGGCGCCAATGTTGCTTTGAGCTTTCTTGTCGGTCTGCTGCTGTTCTTCCCCATCGCATTCCTAGGTGCGACAACGTCGACCATGATTCCCAGATCAGGGAGTTTGTATGTCTTGGTTAGCCGGGTACTGGGTCCTACAATTGGACACCTGGCTGCGTTTCTGTTCTACATAGGCTACAGCCTAGCTGTTGGCGTTGTGGCGTATGTGTTTGTCGGGGTTTTGAGTGGGATCGTTGCGCTTGGGGGTTCATTAGGCGGCTCGCCTCTGTTACGGACACTGGCGGGCATCATGCTTCAGCCCGGGCTTAGGCTCGTGATTAGCATTGGTCTACTGACACTGGTTTGGATCAGCACACTGCAGGGAGTGCACGTCTTTCGCGACACGATGCGCTCTCTCTTTGTTATCACGCTTGGGTCCGGCCTTGTCACCATTATCTACTTCATGGCCGTTTCGGGTTCAACTCTAAGGGCACGGTTTGACGGTTCTTGGGGTACTGGTGCATTTGAGGGAATCATCACTCTTGCGCGCTCGAAGGGCTGGGGATTCCCGGGTTTCTCCTGGCATGAGACGATCAACGCGCTTCTCGTGGTGTTGTGGGCATATGGCGGCATAGAATTGGTCAACTATGCAAGCGGGGAGGTGCGCCAGGCCGGCCGGAATCTGTTTCGAGGTCTACTGACTGCTTGGGCGGTCCTGGGACTTCTGTATTCCGGCTTGGCCTTCTCCGTCACGCGGGCATTCGGGCAGTTTCTTGGGGCATACGACTTCCTGTTCAAGAACCACCGGGATCTGCTGGCAACCGTCATGACGCCGGTAGATCCATCGATCCCGTTCTACGTGTCCTCCACCATTGGCAATCCGTGGCTGGGGCTGATACTCGCTCTGGGGACTGCTCTCTGGCTCGTGAACACAATGATTCCTTATTTCTTTGCCCCGTCGCGCCTCATCTTCGCGCTGGCGATGGACAAGGCTGTCCCGCCGTGGCTCGCGAGGGTAAGCGAGCGCCGAGGCGCTCCGACCTGGGCAACCCACCTGACCTTCGGATTCGCCATTCTGGGTGTCCTGCTGAACTTGCTTCAAGTGGAAGTAGTGCTGGGCACAATTCTGTTCTGCGTGTTCTTCATCTTCTGGCTATACGGCCTTGCGGCTGTCCTCCTCCCTTCAAAGCGACCAGATATCTACGCAATGTCGCCTGTCCAACGCAGCATCCTCGGCGTCCCTGTGATCTCATTGGTTGGCTTGGCTGCATTTGGCGTCGGTTGGTTTCTACTCTTTTTCACAATTCGCCAGATGACCGTGGGAATCTCCATCGGAGCGTCAATCGTGATCGTGCTGTGCTTGCTGGTCTACCTCTATCAGTACCGCAAGAACATCAAAGTGGGGGTGCCCGTGGAGTCGATCTACGCGGAAATCCCACCTGCATAGGTGATGTTTGCACCCCATGAGGAAACTCAGAATACTGTTCGTTGCGGACATTCATGGCTCAAGTCTGCTTTTTCGAAAGGCGCTTACTTCCTCGATCAGCCATGCCGCCGACCTTCTCATACTTGCAGGTGATCTTTCTGGGAAGGAACTCCACCCCATTGTATTCGACGGCCATTCTTTCAGTGTAACGATCCACGGAGAGACACGCCACTATGCAGACGCCGGGCGCTTGTCGCAGGTCAGAAGTACATTAGCAGACGTTGGCGAGTACTTCATCGATTGCGAGCTTCCTTATCTGGATCAGCTTCGCTCGGACCCCGCGCTCGTCCGGAATCACATCAGACAGGAGAGTGTGAAGAGGCTCACGTCATGGATACAAATGGCGAGAGAGCGGATCAATTCTCATCGAATGACCATCCTTATCACGCCCGGAAACGATGATGACGATTCTTTTGACGGGCTAGCCGAAGCTATCCAAGCGCCTGGGTTCCTCTGGTCATACAACGGTATCGTACGCTTTCAGGAGTACGAGATTCTCAATTACGGCGACAGCAATCTAACTCCTTGGCATACGCCACGTGAGAAACCGGAGTCAGAGATCGAGGGCGATCTGACGCATCTGTTCGAGAGAGCGAGGCGTTTGGAATCGGTCGTCTGCAACATACATTGTCCTCCTTATGGTACGCTGCTAGACCTCGCAGTCTCTTCAGAGGGAAGGAACCAGCCCAGAGTGCTAATCCCCTCTGCGGTGGAATCGCACGTTGGTTCAATCGCGGTTCGCAAGAGTATTGAAGCTTGGCAGCCCTTGGTTTCGTTGCACGGGCATGTTCATGAATCGCCCGGAGTGCAGATGATTGGCCGAACGCTCTGCCTTAACCCTGGCTCGGAATACCGACACGGCGTTCTGAACGCGTTTGTCATTGAGCTGAAGGATGACTCGGTAACAAGCTACTTCAGGATATCAGGATAGGCTCTGGAATAATGAACGAAGCGCCGTTCGCGCCGTCGATCGTCGAAGATGCCTTGGATATTGTGCATGAGGCGGACAGGCGGGGGATCTCTGTCCGCATCTTTGGGAGCATTGGTGTCTACCTTCATTGTCAGGGCTTGATTTCTGAATACCGCAAGTCCAAGCGATCGTTTGGGGACATCGACGTAGCCGCGCCGCTGGTGCAAGTCCACGCTGTGTCCGAATGCCTTCTCTCGCTTGGCTACGAAGAAGAGACTACATACAGGATCCTGACGGGAGGGGGGCGGCGGCGATATCTTCATGTAAACAGGGGTACGTCAGTCGATCTTGCACTGGATGCCCTCCGCTTCTGCCAGACACTGGACTTGCGGCGGCGGTTGCAGGCGGACTACCCGACGCTCTCAGTCACTGATCTTCTCTTGTCGAAGATCCAGAAGATGGATCTTGAGCCGAAGGATCGATTCGATGTCTGGGCTCTGCTGGACGAACACGAGATTGGTGGCTCAGATGAGGAAACAGTAAACTTAGGTTACATCGCTGCGTTGTGCAGCAGGAGCTGGCGCTGGTGGAGGTGTCTTAGGGCAAACGTCACTGTTCTGCTGAGAGATCAGAGCCAGCCCGGTGGAGGAAAGGCCAATCTCATCGCCAAGCTGAGAGAGATTCAGGAAGGAGTCGAGGTGGCCCCAAAGTCCCTGGTATGGAGGCTGCGCAGCATCGCTGGTGACAGCATCAGCTGGTCTAGGCACGTGGAACAAGTTGTTGCGGCTCAGCCGAGATCGGATAAGTCGGAATCGTCGCTACAAGATGATTTGGGAAGCCGACCCTGCAAGAGCAGCAGCGGATAGGCAGCAGACACAGCCCGAATTTCGATGCAGCATGAAGAAGTTGGTGTGACAGACAGGGCGGATGTCGGAGCGATACGATCGACATAAGGGCGACATCCTGGCTCGCGGTCGACCAGCCCTGCCGCGGCAGCGCTAAGTCGTGGAGATGCGGCGGGCCATGGCGCTCTCGAGTTTGAGGACCGTTTCACTCGCCCCGCTTTTGTACCCCTCCCTCGGAAATCACCAGGATCAGACTCCGCAACGAGACGCCCCGCGTGGGGCGTTTTCTGTTTCCTCCATGTGGCGGAAACGCCGCGGGTTAGCCCGTCACCCCGCCACCGAAACCAGCCATTTCCGGCGGACAGTTCGCGAGACTTCACTTCGTGAACCGTCCCCCAGAACCGCATCAGCGCCGCGAATAGGCGCCGAAACTCTTGGATTCGGTGACTCTGAGGGTCGCGGGAAGTGCAACTATGCAGACTCGTCTGAGCCGGGGACAAGGGACGCCTGCCGAGTGTCACCGGTCAGGCGAAAGCGGATCTCGATCCGCTTGGTCTCATCGTGGTAGGCGACCGAATCGATGAGGGAGTGTACCAGCGTAACCCGCTCCCGCGGGTAGAGCACGCTCCAGAGTTCCGTGAACTGCGCCAGAGTCTGGGTGAGATGCTCCCGGCTGATGTCCCGGGCATGCACGGACGCAAGGTCCTGTTCCACCACGGCCAGCCGCTCGTTAAGTTGCGCCACCTCAGACTGCCGCTCCTCAATCCGTTCGGCCACCACCTCGGGCAACTCGCCGGCCCGACTCTCAAGGGCGGAAACAAGGCGCTGGATCGCCTCTTCACGTTGCTGACGCTGGCGCAGCAGGCGGGTGCGCTCGGACTCCAGGCGCCGGCGTTCGCCGTGGGCCAAGTCCGTTGCTGCAGCGAACACCTGATCGACCAAGGCGGGATCCTGTGCCAATCGCCTAATCTCTACGACCACCGCGTCCTCGATCTCCCCCGCCGATAGAGATGGCGTCGGGCACGCCGCCCGGGCCTGCTTCTGCGCCGTGCTGCACCCGTAATAACGGTAGACTTTGTTCTTCTTGCGGGTCCAGTTGTGTGCCATGATCGCCCCGCACCGGCCGCATCGGAGCAGGCCCTTCAGCAGGGCCGCGTGCACGTTGCGGACCAGGACATCGCCGCCGTTGCGATTGTTGACCAACAGCGCACCGACCTGGCGGAAGCTCTCCTCGTCGATGACGGCGTCGTGCAGGCCAGAGTAGACTTCCCCCTTCAGCCTGACCTGCCCGATATAGAGCGGGTTGGTCAATATCCGCTGGACGTACACCTTGTCGAACCGGCACCCGGTGTACCGGACCCCCGCAGTCGTCGTCCAGGACTTGCGCCTCCAGCCCCGGGTGTTGACCTCCTTGACCACATTCAGCAGGGAGCGATGGGTGAGATACAGAGCGAACAGCTCCCGCACCATCGCGGCTTCATCCGGGTTGACCAACAGCCGGTGATTGGCTTTGTCGACGTCGTAACCCAGTGGCGGACGCCCACCGGTGTAGCGACCCTTCTTGCGGGCGGCGTGGATCTTCTCACGGGTGCGCTCGCTCCCCAGTTCCCGCTCAAACTGGGCAAAGCTCATCAGCACATTCAGCATCAGCCGCCCGGCCGAGGTCGCGGTGTTGATTTGCTGCGTGACGGCCACAAACGCCACCCGCTGCTTCTCGAATAGCTCCAGCAACCGGACGAAGTCGAGCAGCGACCGCGACAGCCGGTCGATCTTGTAGACCACCACGCAGCCGATCTCGCCGGTCTCGATGTAGGTCAAGAGCCGCTTGAGGGCGGGGCGTTCGATGGTCCCGCCCGAGAACCCCCCGTCGTCAAACCGCTCCTCCACCAGCACCCATCCCTCGGACCGTTGAGACTTAACAAAGGCCTCGCACGCTTCCCGCTGGTTGTCGATCGACGAGAAGTCCGAGTCGAGGCCCTCGTTGGTGGACTTGCGGGTGTAGCAGGCACAGCGCACCACGGCCGGAGCCGGAGCCGGGACTTGCACCCGAGAACTCCGGCACCGTGCCGTCGACGCTGTGGCCGCGACCGGATTCACGCGCCGGCCTTTTCCTTCTTCGCGTAGTCGCCAAGGCGGAAAAACAGGTAGCCGTTCATGGCCTTGGCGCCCGTGATCACCATCGCCAACGCCGAGAGCGACCGGTACGGCTTGCCCTGGTACTCGAAGCCGTCGTCGAGCACGCGGACCAACAGCTTCTTACCCTTGTAGATCCGCTCGATCACCGAACCGACCTTCGGCAAACGCTCGTCTCGTGCACCGACCGGCTTGGCGCGTGACCGCGTCCCTGACTTGGCCCCGGCCTTCTTCTCCCGACCCGCGGCCTTGGTCGCGTTCTTCGACCGGCGCTTCTTCTCAAACTTGGCGACCAGGGTCGGCTTCGGCACACCACCCTCCGGCTTGGACCGCAGGGCGTCTTCCTGCACCCGCTTGGCGATCTTCACAAACAAGGCCTTGCGATTGCGGCTCTTGCTCGGAGCCCCGAACACCTTCTCGTGCTCGGCCCTGAGGTCCTCCAAGCTCGCGTGCCGCAGTTCGTGGATGCGGGTGATGACGTCCCCGGCCGGCTTCGCACCACTCGGTTGTTGCTGCTCCCGCTGCGCCCGCATGTCGCTCTCGTGCAGCCGTCGTTTGATCTGCCCGAGGAGGACCTTACGATTGCGGCTGAGCGGTTCTTCTCCGAACACCTCCTGGTACTTGGCCTGCACTTGGGCCAGGTCCATCCCCTGTAGGGCCTGGGTTTGTTGGATCAGATCGTCTGTCATCGTAACCTCTTTTCTGGCCTTTGGTTAGCACGTCTCGGCCAGCACACGTCATCGGACTTCCGGCGGGGAAGTCAAGTCGTTCAGAGCGGGAATCGGGGAATCTTCGCCCCCCACTAACTGCCCCACAGTGGCGAGGTTAGTGCGTTTCTTGGATAAGAGGCGGAGGTAGGCAGCGGCGAGGATAGTTGCGACCTCGAGAGTCGCGGCAGTGTCCCAAAACACTTGATTGAGTTCCGCATCCATACCGCACACCTTTAACGGAGAGCGGGATCGGCGTGAAGTGGACTCGAATCCGCAGCTCCCTCATGCAAGATGCGATTCACGTACGCTCCGCGATGAGGTACGAGTAGATGGATGAAGCAACGGATAGGCCGACAGGCAAGCGCCCCAATCGATGGACTGATCGCGAACGAGATGCGCTGGTCGACCTTGAACTGATTCAGTTCCTTCCGGTGAGAGCCGTCGGACCGGAGAGGATCGGCGAAGAGCGAGCGATTCTGAAACCCCAAGTATTGGGCGATGAGATTGTGCCCCGTCTCGATCTGCGGTCGAAGGAGGCACGCGCCTTCATCGAAAGAACCCAACGTGAGCTCGAACCGGATCCACGTCGTCGCGCACTGAAACAACGCAGCCAGCTCTCCTGTTTCTGCCAATGGATCGGTTTGCCGGAGCAACTGTGGTACGATGAGGCCTGGCGCGAGTGCGTCCGTTGGCGCTTCGCCAATCCACAACAGCCAACGATCGAGCTCCTGCCCCAAGAATGGCGGAAACGACTCGATGAGAAAGCACGCGTCCTCGGTCGAAAAAGGCGAGGACGCGAGGCCTCGCCAATTGACTTGACCGTGTTTCTCTGGGAGAGCGCCCCGCCGGCGTCTCGCGGGGCGGCCTCGCAAGTACTGGCGTCAGAGTACGTGCAAGCACGAGTCAGCGCCACTTGGGGTCGTGGGCATCGACTGAACCGCGCCGTCCTGGAGTCAGGGTTATTTGGGCGCATTGCCGATACGCGGTGCACAGATGACCTGCCTGCGACGCTAAACGACCCGGCGCCATCGCGGCAGCAGTGGCTGAAATACCCCCTGCTCGCGTCGGGGGATGAGAAGGAGACAGTCGGCTTTCTGTTGGCGGATCTAATTCAGATTGAGCAGAGGGCTACTCGGGCTCTTGATTTCGAGGAACTGCGCATTCCAGAGGCGTACAGTGAAGTCACCAAGCGCTATGTCAGGGACTTGAAGATGCTTCCAGATCTGTTCACGCGCATCGCCATGGTGTATCACATTCTGCAGATCGAGGAGTACGCACTCAAGATCGAATCCACCAAACGGACCGTGTTTCTGGCAGCCGATGCTCTGGAGCATCGGTGGGCTGACGTTCATCAGGCCTATGTCGATTGGACAAAGAGCTTTCGCGCTCACGTCGTCAGGCTGTACCTGGCAGACAGGACCGCGAGTCACAAGTGCTACTGGCACGCCCGGTTCGGCCCCGCCCGTGCAGCGCTGAAGGAGAACGCGCTCCTCAATTGCGTCTTCCACCGGGAGGTCTTCGCTTTCGGAGGCTGGGCGAAAGGGCGTGCAACGAGAGGTGGCCAGAGTCTTCGGGTCGACGGTCTGACCGCTGCCTACAGCGTACGCCTATTCAAGCGCGCTCTGAAGTCGCGGCTCCGACCGGCGGTCGGGAAGATACTGAAGGACCTTCCCGAGTCTGCCACCCACGGCCGCCCGGCCGCCTACGATCGGGGAAGAAAGGACATCTGTTCCTATATAGCACCATTGCTGAACGCCCTGGTGCGGCGTGGGGGATATCCGTTCGGGTCAGGCAGCGTGCACGCAGCCAGCAAACGATACCGGAAACGGCCGGAACTCGAGCGGTTTGAGGGGGATCTAAGCCGGGAGTACAACCGCACCCTCCAGTGGACGCGAAAACTGCTTAGCCAGCCATAAGGGCTGATTCGAGTACACTTCAATCGTCGTTCGTCCCGCGTTTACGCGGTAGAGATGAGCGACGACGGCGCCTACAAGACCTTCGACATCGTCCTGGCGAGCTACCTGATCGCCGGGGACGTCTCCAAGCTCACCGACATCACCGGCAACGGTGATGGCCGGAAGCTGTTTTGCTTCCGCCCCACGCCCACCAAAGAGCAGTTGATCCAGTTCTACTCCGGTGAGGCGCAAGTCTCGGCGCGGAGGTTCGCCGAGGCGTTTGCGACCCTCAAAGGAGCGGGATACACGATGCGGGAATACGCCTGAAGAGGACAAGCCAGATGAAGGAAGATGAGATGAATGGAACGACGACACCCTGGCCGACTGACCGAATCAAGCTGGAACTTGCACGTCTGCTCGTAGGCATCGATACGGACTTCTTCGACAACGGTGTCCTCGAGCCATGGCGCACGATCGGTCAGCGCGTGCGCGCCGCGAGTATCCAGGACAGGCGAGCACTTCTCCGGTCCGCCCTGATTGAACTCAACGTAACCGATTACACCGAGTTGATCCGCGGCATCGTTGCCACTGACCCCACGAATGGCGAGAAGCCCGGGGAGCAATCAGGTGATGGACCAGCCGTATTGCCACCCGCCGTCCCGTTCCCGATAGCAGCGCTGCCTCGCTGCCTGGCCGACTACGTGACGGAGGGATCCCGGGCCATTGGCTGTCCGCCGGACTACATCGCGATCCCCCTGCTGGCGAGCGTCAGCGCGGCGATCGGAACCACGGTCCGTTTGCAGATCAAGTCGGAGTGGTACGAGGGGGCATCCTTGTTTACGGTGGTTGTCGCCCCATCCGGCGCCAAGAAGACACCCGCCCTGATTTACGCCCTGCGATTCGCCAACGAGAAGAGCATCGAGTTCGATTTGGACCACCAAGGGGATCTCGAGACTTATGACCGCGCGATGGCAGAATACCATTCTGCGGTCGAGGCGCGGAAGCGGGAAAGGGGCAAATCGAATCAGCCGGAGTTGCCCGACAAACCGAAGCGACCGACGTTGAAGCGGACAATTGTGGGTGACACCACCGTGGAGGCACTGGCCAAGCGCCTCAAGGAGAACCCGCGTGGGCTCCTGATGGTGCGTGACGAAATGGCCAGCCTGCTTCTGGGCCTGAATCAGTACCGGGGCGGACGCGGCAACGACCTGCAAACCTACCTCTCGATTTGGAGCGGTGTTCCGACTCCCATCGACCGCAAGCAGGATGACGACCCCGTGGTGCTCCATCAGCCGTTCCTGTCCATCACCGGGGGGATTCAGCCAGCCGTGCTCCCCAGAATCCTCGGCAAAGAGCGCCTCGATGATGGATGCACCGCGCGCATCCTGTTCGGCGATCCCGAGCCCCTGCCGCACCACCCCACGGAGGCGGCGGTGCGGGAGGACACCATCGACGGCACGCGGAAGGTGTTCCGGACGCTATACCGCATCTGCCACGAAGAGCCGTACACGACGCCACCCAAGCCCCATCTGGTGCGACTCACCCGTGAAGCCCGCGCACGGTTCATGGAGTGGGAAGAGGCAATCGGCCGCCGCCTCGACGAGTTGAGCGTGGACGATCCCTTCGGTGCCCCCCTTTCGAAGATGCCGGGATACCTCGGACGGCTGGCTCTCGTTCTCCATGTCGTCAAGTGGGCGGAAAAGGGGACAGGCACGTTCGAAGGCATCGATGAGCAGACGATTTCGGAAGCCATAATGCTGGCGGACTACTTCGTCGCTCACGCGGCGCGTGTCTGGCACCGGCTGGTGGAAAGCCCCGAGGACACGCAGATGCGTCAGCTGCAGAAGTGGATGGAGAGGAAAGGGCGCCCGGTGACAGTGCGGCAGATCCTCCAGTCGGGTGTGGCCGGACTGAAACGCTCCCACGAGGTCCTTGAGGTTGTCCAACGCATGGAAGAATGCGGGATGATCCACCAACAGCGCTTGGGGAAAACCGAGCTCTATTCGCTCAAGAATCCAGAGATCAGGGGCAGATGATGCGGCACAACAGGATACGTGTAGGGTGGCGTAGGGTTGCCAATCAAACACGTAACATATTGACCGCGTGTGACTTATACCAAGTGTAGGGTGTAGGGTAGGTAAGGCAGTTTCTCGTGGCGACCGTCAATGGGGCAGTGATGATGGAATTAAAAGTCTCCCTGCTTGACGTCATTCGACAGGACCTGGGTGATCCCGCACACTGGGGCCGACAGCCCGTCTGGCATTGCCCGTTTCACGACGATCGCAGTCCGAGCTTCACGCTGATGCCTGATGGTCGGCGCTGGAAGTGCTTCGGGGGGTGTGACTGCTCCGGGGACGCAATCGACTTCATAATGCTGAGACGCGGGTTGCCCTTCAAGGAAGCGGTCGCCTTTCTCGAGGGCGGGATTGGCCGTTTTTCTCACACAGAACGGCTGGCTTTTTCTCCCAAGAAGCACTCCCAAGAACTCTCCATGGCACACGCAGCATTCCGCCAGCACGGTTCACAGATCGTCCAGGATTGTGTGGATCGACTGCATTCCCCCCAAGGTGTCAGAGCATTTCGCTGGCTTCGGCTCCGGGGGCTCAGACCGGAGACCGTTCGCTCTGGGCGAATCGGTTACAATCCCATGGACCGTGTCGCATGCGGGATCTTCTTGAAGCGTGGAATCACGATACCCTGGGTCAACGGTGATCAAGTCCAGGGAATCAAGATCAGGCGTCCAGCCGCGAACCCAAAATACATCTGGGTGAAAGGCCAGAGCCGCTCCGGCCTGTACCTGGGTGACTCCCTCATGGCGGGTTGTCCCACTGTTCTCACGGAAGGAGAGTTCGATGCACTCTTGGGTCGGCAGGAGTTCGGCGGCCTGGTCAACGTCGCGTCTTTGGGGTCGGCTTCCGATCCACCCGATGATCGATCTCTTGAACAACTTCTGGGATCTCCGTTGATCCTCCTTTGCTACGACTCGGACGCAGCCGGTCGGAAGGGTGAGGATCGCTGGTGCCAGGTGACCCGCCGGGTCAGGGTGTTACGGCTCCCGGCAGGCATGGATCTCACTGATCTCCATCGGATTACCCCCGACCTGCGTGGCTGGCTGACTCAGCAACTCCACCGATTTGGACTTAGGAATACCCTACACCCTACAGTTGGGGATAACCACGGATACACCAACGAGATAGATGTTGGATCGGGTACCCTACATTTACCCTACACTTCGTCATGAGGGGGCAGAACCATGCTGCAAGTAGAACACATTCCCATCGGTCAACTGAAGCCGAATCCGCAGAACCCGCGGATCAATGATCCCGCAGTCGACGCCGTGGCCCGGTCGATCCAGGCCTACGGCTTCAATAACCCGATCATCACCGACGCCGACCTCAACATCGCCGCCGGTCACACCCGGCTGAAGGCGGCGAAGAAGCTGGGCTTGAAGACAGTGCCGGTCATTCGCGTCCCCGGCCTTGTCGGTTCCCAGTTCACCGGCTTTGCCATCGCCGACAACAAGACCGCCGAGATTGCCGAGTGGGACACCGACCTGCTGGCGAAAATCGTCGCCGAATTGAATCTCGACGCCAACTTCGACCTCTCCTCCCTCGGGTTCGACGATAAGGAACTCACCGAAATCCTGGACTGGAATGTCGAGGACGAGGGCGATAAGGAAGATGACGCTCCTCCCTTGCCCGAGACACCGGTCTCGCAGCCGGGCGATCTGTACATCCTCGGGGACCACCGCCTGCTCTGTGGGGACGCCACGGCCCCTGAGTGTTTCAAGGCATTGCTCTCAGGTGAGGCGATCGACTGTGTCGTGACTGATCCGCCCTACGGCGTAAGTTATCAATCCCGGGGCCAGAAACGTGAGCAGTGGGGGACGATCAAGAACGACGACCTGTCAGCCGATGCCCTTGAGACCTTCCTGCATCGGGTGTTCGCGAACGTCGCCTCGGTCTGCCGTCCCGGGGCCACCGCCTACGTCTGCCACGGGATCAGCATGGCGGGAATCCGGATTGCCTTTGAACGCGCCTTCCTGTCTGCCGGCTTCCACCTGTCGTCGACGATTGTCTGGGTGAAGCAGGCCGCCTCCATGGGCTGGCAGGACTACCGAGAACAACATGAATGCCTTCTGTACGGCTGGGCGGGAGACGGCCACCGTAAGATCAAGGATAGGACCCAGACCACCGTGTGGCAGATCGACCGCGAAGGTGACTACAGGCACCCGACACAGAAGCCGGTCGCACTATTCTCCCGGGCGCTGAGGAACTCCACCGTCCGGGGAGAGAGAGTCCTCGACTGCTTCGTCGGATCAGGCACCACAATCATCGCCTGCGAACAGTTGGGCCGCCGCTGCTTCGCCATGGAGATCGATCCCAAGTATTGTGACGTGGCTGTGACAAGGTGGGAACAGTACACCGGGAAGAAAGCCGAGCGGGTCCACAC
>Ga0315277_10001028_pt1 | contig 41800 bp, 36 predicted proteins | sample YL17G05_15_MG_FD_203695 | JGI IMG/M metagenome (GOLD analysis project Ga0315277, IMG submission 203695) | Sediment microbial communities from Yellowstone Lake, YNP, Wyoming, USA - YL17G05_15 | ecosystem: Environmental > Aquatic > Freshwater > Lake > Sediment | place: USA: Wyoming | collected... | reverse complement strand
AGATCAAAATGAGCAGTGGCACCACCAAAAGTATTCTAATAAAAACAGGTTTTATTGTTGTTTCTCTGACCACCGGTCACCGCTCACTTTGTTCGCTATAGACCAGTGGAATTCTTTCTTTAAAATTGTAAGAATTATTCAAAGCAAGGTAAAGTCTATCACAATCGAAAGTATTCTATATAATCATTTTCTCCTAATAAGAACACATTTAGAAATATTTTGAGATACATTAAAACCTCTAAGAAAATCGATGACTATTGTTAAAAACTATGAAAATCCTACTAAATATAAATATTTAAAAAACGATTGACATGAAATGGTTTTTACATGATTCGTTCAATCATTTCTAAGACAAATCCGCTATCATCAATAACGTAGCGTGCGATACCTATCTTTTTTGCGTAATTCCGCATTTTTTTTACGGAGAGATATCGTTCAAAGGATGACCCTTTTTGGATAACATCAAGCTCTAAAACAGCATCAGCGATTCCTTCCACTTTCCGCTCAAATAATTCTCCGTGGACTCCTTTAGTCATTACGATAAAAAGAGCACCTTTATTCTTGAGGTTATTCACTTTAATACCGTAAACAGTTTTAAGCACATCTTCTTGATTGCATTGGCTGAGAAAAAAATCGAGGGAGTTAATAATAATAATTCTATTCGGTGCAACATCTTTTGTTCTATTAGATAATATCGCTAAAAAATCTTCATTAGCTGTGGTTGTCGATGGCATCGCTGTTGATCCATACTCAATAAGTTCTTTAAGTTTCAATTTTGATCGTTGTTCATAAATACTGACTCGTTTCTGTTCACTTTTCAGAACATATGAATAGTATTTTTCTGAAATGTCGACAAAATCTATTTCTGGAATTACCCAATTAAACCTTCGCATGGTATCGAGAATTTCACCTTTTGTTTCTTCAGTGGTGATATATGTTACGATACCACCTGTTGCAATCTGTTTGACAAGAATCTCGGTACTGCTGCCCGGACTTCCCAGAAGAACGACAGTAAATCCACAGGGGATTCCACCCTCAAGCAATCGGTCTAACTTGTCGATTCCTGTCCCGATGAAACCTTCTTTTTTTTGAATAGTGGTGTCAACAAACGCTTCTCGTTCCATTATCTCAGGTGCCATTTTCTTTTTTTCAGGTAGTGAAAACACGTTTCACTTATTCATACTCAAATCTATCTTTCTCCGATACATGAGTCTTGGTTATGATTTCTGGATAATCTAATGTTTCTGAACCATTGCTTATGATATTCTCTTTAAATGATGTGCTGAGACACAATCCATGTTCGATTCCGTTGTTAATAAGTGATGCGACCGTGCTTTTTTTATACATTTGTTTAAGCGGATCTCGATTTATAAATATTGATTCAACATCTTTTGATATTTTCGTAAAAATAAATTCTGTTCCAGCAGTATTAATCACATCTTCCTCTGTTGTCTCTCGCCATTCTTTGATGATCCCTTCTAGCGATCTCTTTTTTACTCTAGAAACATCTAGTATCTTATCAAGCGTTTTACTATCCCGTATCATAGGGTCTGTGTTTCCGTATTTCATTTGAAGGCTTTCCAACGTTGATTGAACGAGGCTGCCACGCCACTCCGCGATTTGCTCCGTTTCAGATAAATTCCCTTCATAGAAAAAATCTGTATATGTTTTTTTTGTTATAGCTGGTTGTTCCATAGTTCCCCTTATTAATCAATAAATGAGTCACGCAAAACAATAATCTTATCGTTGAGTTGAATCAGTTTGTTCGAATCCATCTCTTCTTCAACGAGAATAGAAACAACATGGATATTTTCTGCCCTGCTTCTATTCATGATACGTGAAATAAATTCTCTGATAATCTCCGGATCGTTATAAATCATCAAGGCGCTAAGCGAATCGATAACTATGTACTTATCTATATCATATTTCTGACTTTTGAGACTGTTGATAATTTCTAGTATCAAATTTTCCAACATCACGGGGCTTTCAAGAAAAATGCAATTATTGGAATTATTCGATATACCAGCAGCACGGGAGATACAATCAATGAATTTAATATTAGGATATTGAGTGCTCTCTTTAAAGATCTTAGAAAGATAATCAAAGGTCTTGCTTACAGTGATAAATGTCCACATATCAGAGCTGTTTCTACACATGGAATTAAAAAGCGCCTCTAATAAGTCCATATGTCTGTTCTCAGGCACCTGGATTCCAACAGATTGATTCACCTGAATCGCAGCACACACACGTTCTCCAATACCTTCAATCACAGCGTCTACCATATTCTTCTCTCCTATTGTTTCAAGAGTGTTTCAAACTCAGTAGATTTTAACAAAGGTATCAACTCGATACCGCGTTGACCAGAAATATTCAATGCAAATTTTGTTCTCGAATGCGCCGTTCCTCGCATTTTAATAATTTGTAAGGTTCTTATGAGATCCCCTTTCCGTTCAACATCCCCTAGGAAAAGGATACCATCAGAAATAAATTCTTCAATCTCATATTGAGAAAATTTGAATGTCTGAGGTGGAACCTCAGAGGTAAGTAGCGTAGTACACTTCATTACCGCAAGAGATGTTCCGAGTTTGAAGATAAAATCCCTAATCATTTCTCGCGTTTGTAGCCGATAACAGAGAGCAGTAATTGAATCTATGACTAATCTTGTGACATCAAGCTCATCCGCGATGTCTTTTAAGACGTCCAGTAATGCTCCTGCATCTTCCACCGTATATTTCTCTGTATCTAAACCCAACCGTTCACTGATAATACGTAAATCAATAATGTTAACCATTCCTGACTCAATTAGTTTCTTGTCATAGAACGCAAATCCTTCTAGGTTCTTCGTGAGTTTAAATAACGGTTCGGTAATCGTGAAAAAGACGCCACGTTCCCCTTTTCTAGCTCCATTGAAAAGAAACTGCATACACATCGTTGTTTTTCCTGACCCACTACACCCGGTGACGAGAACGGTACTACCTACGGGAAAACCACCCGACATTTTCATATCAAGTTCTTCAATACCTGTACTACAGATTTCTTTTTTTACCGGCATAGTACTTTCTCCTCAACTTTTAATTGTTAGAGTGAATCTTTTCGCTGTTTGATATATATTGGTATGATATAAAACTTAAGGTTTGTTTTTTTATATTTTTCTTTTTTCCATGGAAAACTACTAAAACAAGAAAATATTCTGCATCTATTTGTTATTTAAACTATAGAGGTTTTTTATGACCATCCGGTGTACAAAATGTAAGAAACATGCAATTACATTTATTCGGTACAGCGGAATGCATCTTTGTAATAAACATTTTATTGAATTTGTCGAACGACGCGTAAAAAAGGATATTACAAAACAGGGAAAAACAAATGATGAAACAATCTTTGGTATTGCACTTTCCGGAGGAAAAGATAGTTCAGTCGTGTTACATCTCATGTATGAGATCTTCTCGAAGCGACCCAATATTACGCTGTATGCGATTACCGTTGATGAAGGAATTAGTGGGTATCGCGACAAAAGTATTCCAATTGCACAGAAAAATTGTAAAAAATTAGGCATTGAACACCATGTAATATCCTTTGAAGATGCGATAGGAAGAACCATGGATGAAATTGCTTCTCGTCATGATGAGTTAGGAGAATGCAGTTATTGCGGTGTGTTTCGTAGGTTTTGTCTAAACATTAAAACAAAGGAGCTCGGAGTGAATAAACTAGTCACTGGACATAATCTTGATGATATGGCACAGTCGATACTTATGAATTTTACCAATGGTGATATACAGAAACTTGCGCGTCTTGGTCCTCATACGAGGGTTCAACCAGGTCTTGTACCCCGGTTACTTCCATTGCGAACCATTCCTGAGAAAGAAAGTATGTTATATGCTATTGTGAAAAACATTGAATTTCATAATGCTGAATGCCCATATTCAATACGTGCGTTACGTGGTTCTTATCGAGAGATCATCAATAATCTTGAAGATAGCACGCCTGGGACGAGACATAGCATTTTGAATAGTTATGAGAGCATCAAGAAGTTGTTACTCGAGCAGTATCCTGCTACAAAACTTAATATCTGTCAGAACTGTGGTGAACCGACATCACAACAAACCTGTAAAACCTGCCTCTTGAAAAAAAGAATCATGTAGGATTATGGCTCATGTCTTACGTCAACAGTTAATGAACAAAATGAACCTAATCGTGCTTCAAGGAGATCTCCTTCTTTTATTTCTCCAACCCCCTCTGGTGTTCCAGTTAGGATAAGGTCTCCACGTTCCAAGGTCATAATTTTCGATATAAATGAAATAATACGCTCTATTGAATAGATCATTTGGTCAGTGTTTGCTTTTTGTGTTATTATACCATTAATTTTCAATTCTAGATCAAGGTTCTGCGGGTTTTTTACTCTTTTTTTTAACACAGAATCACTAAGTGGTGTAAACGTATCAAATCCTTTGGCAATTGCCCAAGGCCATCCATTCTTTTTCGCAATTGATTGAATATCCCGAGCGGTGATATCAAGAGCTACAAGATACCCTAACACATGTTGAAGTGCTTTTTCTTCGGTAATATATCTCCCGCTTTTTTCGATAATAACACCAAGCTCAACCTCATGATGTAAACATTGTGACATGCGGGGAATAACGATTGTTCCGTGATTGAAAATGACGGAGCTTGCTGGTTTAAGAAAGAGTAACGGATCTTCTGTCACCGTGGTGTTCATTTCTCGTGCGTGTTCTTTATAGGTCCTTGCAAGGCAGATGATTTTTCCGACACGTACGCGTTTTGTATAATTCTGAAATCGATAGTTTTTCATATGAAAACAAAATATAAATTAGTGTTAATAGGTTTTGTGATACAACCTAACCTATCTATCAAACGTAAAAAGATAAATATTATAACCACACTTGATAATTACAATTTGTATTGAAGGTTATAAAAAACTTGGAGAGAGATTGATGAATAAAACATTGATAGTACTTGGTGCTGGAATCTGGGGTGTTATGCTTCTTTTACGTTTTGTTATACCCACGAACGCTGACTCAAATACAACAACATTACTGAATATCATAGAAATCGTAGCATTCATTATTACAGTTGCGGGTATTGTCAAACGAAATTAAAATACGATCATAACACGTCATCCCTAAATTATCCTTTTTTTTTTTATTTATCGATTTCAGGTAATTTTCCATTATTTTTTTTTGTCTTAGAACGGTAAAAATGGTTTTCGGTAACACACGTACAGAACCTGGGTAATAGGTGTACAACAACTCCTTAATAAGTAAAGTGACAGAAGATTATTCACGGTGAGAAAAGATGAATAACTTGTTTGTGAAGGCGTTGAGAAACGGATTTGACATGACCAAAGAAGATGCGACAGCGCTCGCCCAAACTGTTCAGAAGGTATTCAAGAGATCGAAAGAAGTTGAAGACATGTCTCTTCATAAAGATATCCGCTCGATATTCATTGATTTACATCAGAAAAACTTACTCGGCCTACGGAGAGAGGAGTTAAATGAGAAAGGGAAAATCATTCGTAAATATTATTGGTCATATAATGATGATGGGATTCATGCTGAAGCATACAGGAAACCTATCAAAGAGTCTCCCTACGAAATCTATAATAAGATACCTGAAAATGCATGGTTAATCCATTCAGCTAATACATAAATTACTTCCCTAAACCTTTTTTCTTTTTTAATTTATACGTTTTTTACTTTGATACGCCCCACAATCATTAACAGTTTCGTAAGTATATTTATAACAACGATAAATTGTCTTTTTTTCATAATTATATTTCCTGAATATATTATCTAATATTTTATATGAAAAATGACTTTTGATACTTGGTTGATCTGTTTTTAGCCATAATTTTAAATACCTAATCCATATATACGCAAAACCTGCGGTTCCGAGGAAACAAAGAACCGAAGATATAAAAAAGGAAGTATATAATAATGGAAAAAAGAGATAGATCCGATCGTGGTCATCGGGATTATGGCGCCCCTCGCGAAATGCACGATGTTACTTGTGCAGATTGCGGTAAGGAAACCCAAGTTCCGTTCGCACCCGATGGTAACAGACCTGTCTACTGTAGGGACTGTTATCAGAAACATCGGCCAAAGAGATTCTAAGTAGATATATATCTATAATCGTTCGAACGTGGTTTTTCTTTTTCTTTTCTGAAGAAGGAAAAACTACTTTTTATTCTTTTTTTTTTTTTAATCAATTTTTTGTAAAATGCAAGTATTTCTCGGTCTTGGTTCTCCCAGTTCATGGGTTGACGTGCTTGCAGGTCTCCGTTTGAAGGGATTACCCATTGTGATTTTGTTTGGGTCATCCCTATTTCTGTCCCGTAATAGATGATGGTAGGTTGCGGAAGTGAGAATTGGATGGATGCTGCTATTTTCAGTTTAGCTTTGTCGTTTCCACATTCGAAGAGGAATCGGCCCATATCATGATTATCAAGAAACGTTGGTAGGAGAAAATTTTTAGGGAAATTGGCATAGTGATTTTTTAGTTTTTTTTCTAGTATTTCTCCGGATATCTTTGGATTTGTCACATATTTTTTTATTATTTCTCGAACCTTGAAGTCCAAAACACCGTCAAACTCCTCAATGTATTCTTTAAATAAATTATCAGAAGCCGCACCAGAGAGCCATTTGAAAAATTTATTACGTACTTGAAGCGTGCGGAGCTCTTTTTGTTTGATGCCCATCATCCATGCCTCACCAATAAGTATAGTGCTTGGGTAATCATCTTTAATTTCCTGTTTGAAATATCTCCAGAATTCATGAGAAGGACCGATCACATGATCGAGACGAAATCCGTCAAAACCCATGTTGAGCCAATATTTTGCAGCATTCACGATATGGTCTCGTGCTAATAGGTTATTGAGGTTGAGTTTAGGAATTTCTTTTATGCTCAGAAAACACAGATATTCTTCTGGCCAGTCTGTAAAGTAAAACCAGTTCGTGTATAGGCTATTTTTATCATTTTGCGCCTCCTTGAAAAACGGGTGTTCTTTTGAGCAATGATTCGGGACAAAATCCGCAATAATATGCAGGTTCTGGTCATGAGATGCTTGTATTAGATCTCTGATATCTTCAATGGACCCAAAATGTGGATCAACCTGATAGAAATCTGTAATATGATATCCATGATATGCAGAGGTTTTATAAAATGGAGAAATCCATAGAGTTGTAACACCAAGATCTTCCAAATAGGGGAGTTTACTGATGATACCTCTTATGGTCCCCCCCAAAAAAACTGGTTGGTTCCAATTCTTAGAGGATTGGAACCCTGCGAACCGATCGATGAAGATATGATAGATAACACTATTTTTAAACCAGTCTACACCACTCATCAAGAAAGGATACATCAGTATCTTTTATAATATTTTGATTTGTATCGGGTTATTCAGTTATGTTCTTTAAATTATAAAATTAAAAAAAAGAAAAAAAATAACAAGCTCGTCGATGGTACTATTTTAATTTTTTTAAAATCAATTTCGCTGCTTTCTCCCCTGAACGAAGCATACCACCAAAAATCGGACCCATACGCGGTGCGCCATACACTGCATTCGCACCCATACCAGCGACAAAAAGACCAGGAAACACTTCTTTCGTGTTTTCTACAACTGTTCGCTCTCCTATCTCTGCGCACATAGAACGTTCTTTCTCCACATCACCACTAGGTGTATTCAGAGATCCAACCTTCCGCTTCACAATATGACAAATCTCTGCAGCATGACCGGTTGCATCAATACAATACTTCGCACGAATAGATAAGGGATCAACATGTAACTGTGCAATACCTACAGCGCTCCAATTTATCACAAACCCATTGACCTTCTTATCAGCGAAGAGTACATCTTCTACAGAAATCGTGTTAAAAATACGAACACCAGCATCGATCGCAGCCGAACATAACTTTGTCGTAACCTCAATCGAATCAGCACTATAGTAACCGTTTCCTTCGTCTTTCAACTGGACATGGGCATCCTCTAAAATATATTTGGATTCTTTTTGCACGACAATAATCGGGAAGGTCATACCACCGCCCCACATGCCACCACCGACAGAAAGCTTACGCTCGAATAAAACAACCTTTTTCCCCGCGTTCGCTAAATATTTTGCAGCTGTTAACCCTGCAGGACCCGCACCTGCAATAGCAACATCCACCTCAATATTAGAACTAAATTCTTTAGAAAAACGTTCAAAGATAATTCGTGTAACCATAATATCATCGATGTTGATGAGAAACACCTCGCATCAATCCATATTTCCCGGACATTATTAAACATACCGTTAATCCTTTATACTGTTGCGTATGTTTACCGTTTGTGCTGCAAATACGAAGTGTACAAGCCACTGATATTTTTTCGGTGATCACTCTTGCATATGATACACTACCAGAACGATACAACCCCTCAATCTTTACTCAACTCTACGAATCATTTCCTGACGGTTTCCTTGTCGCTAAAAATAATAATACCATAATCGGATTCCTTATTGGTATCAAAACAACAACAAACACCGCACGAATCCTAATGCTATGCGTAGACGAGAAAAATCGAAAACAAGGAATCGGTTCCGCACTACTTAAACAATTTCTGTTATTAATGAAAAACCATCAGATACGACAGGTAGAACTTGAAGTGAGAACAACCAATAAAGGCGCTCTGGATTTTTACTTAAAGCAAGGATTTATCATCCAAGAGAAACTTTGTCAGTTCTATCAAAATGGAGAAGATGCCTTTAATATGAAGAAAGAATTATAACCTATGATCGTCTTTTTCTTTCTGAGTCATAAACCGTATAGTCATTTGATCGAGACGATTTGCGATTTTCTCCAATCCGGGGTCACTGTTATTGTCTGAGAGAATCCCCGCGATATCTTTACTTAAGGTAAACACCGCGAGTTTATGCTCCCGTTTTGATTTGTGAATTTGATAGGGGGTAATCTCCAGTTTTTCATATGAATTGTATTCACACCCGTTGTGTTCACAGATTTGTTCGAGTTGGCTTCGTATCTGATATAAAAAGGTGTGGAGTTGGATGAGTTCATCTTTCTGCATTATTCTTGCCTTTCCCATGCCAAGAATACTATAAAGACTTTTTATATTTTTTGACGATTGTTATGTATGTAACTGATTAACATACGCATGACTATAAACTCGTTAATATGCTACATTATCATTGAAAATCATTCTTTGTTAGCACTTTTACTGTTTTTGGCATTTTGACGACATTCCCGAGTTTGATACCAACTATTTCCTTAACGTTTTTATTGTGCGCAATATCTAACAAACGTTGTGTGACAATACCATCAAAGACAACGGCAGAAACATTATCTCCTTTCTTTATCTCATCGGTGAGTTCTCGGACAGGAATAGTGCTTATCTCTTTTCCATTCTCATCTAATAATACTGCTTTTAGTGTTCCTGAAATTTCATTAAGAATCGTCTCATAATTCTTTTGTTTCTCTGTTGTAATTACTGGTTCTTCAGCAACATCGGTATCTTCATCTTCTTCCTTGTGTGGTTGCTGTGGCTCTTTTTTCTTTTGGAAAAATTCCTTTTTTATTTTTTGATGTTGTTTTTCGATATTTTCTTGACGTTTGTCTTCTTCGTTTTTCCCCTCAATTTTTATATTGAACATGTCCATGTATTGCTCACGCGGGATCTTATTTTTCAAGGACTTCATAATGAGTTTCTGTGGGATTTCTTCAACTTCTCTTGTTTGCGGGGCTCGTGCAATAAAATCAACATCAGCAACTTGTAACAACTCTCTCAGAATGAGTTCACCACCACGATCACCATCGACAAATACTGTCGTGATTTTCTCTTTAGATAGATCAATAACGGTTCGTGGAATATTTGTGCCACCGACCGCGATAACGTTCTTAATCCCGTATTTCAAGAGATTAAGCACATCACGTCTACCTTCAACAATAACGATAGCATCACTATCATTGATATTAGGACCAGCAGGACAATGATCGTGACCGTAACTCGTGATTTCTTCTACTTGTACTGCCTGTCGAACATTCTCTGCAATGCTTTCACTGTCGGTCTTGCTTTTTTCCATCACGTCATTTAACAATGCTTTTGCTCGTTCGATAACCTGTTTTCGTCGTGAGACACGAACATCCTCGACTTCCTCAACATTAATCGTTGCTTTGCATGGTCCCACACGATCAATGCTCTCAAATGCCGCTGCAAGAATAACTGTTTCAACTTTATCCAACGACGTCGGTAATGTAAGAACACCATCGCTTTTCCCATTCTTCGAATCAAGTTCTACCTCAATTCGTCCGACACGGGCAGATCGTTGCAATTCACGAAGATCTAGTTCGTCGCCAAGAAGCCCTTCTGTTTGACCAAATATTGCTCCGACTACATCTGATTTTTCGATGATACCATCTGCTTTTATTTTAGCTTTAATTAAGTATTTTGTAGTTGATGGGTCAATGACCATTATCTTCACCTCAATTTTCATCAACTCTCTGAAAAATAGCACTTGTTTCTGCTCGTAGTGGCAGAAACCTATTTTGTTTCTCCCAATCTTACTATTATTTTTGCAAATTTATTGAGAGTAAGTAAATCGGTAATCTTAATGCAATGAAATACTATTTTTCATTAAGTTGTTCTTAAATATGAATAGATAGAACTTGCGTCATATTTAAATCTTGTGCTCGGTATTCAGTTAGGATTTTCATGGAAGAAAAGATCTTTATTGGCGTCGCTTGGCCCTATGCAAATGGATCATTGCATCTCGGACATATCGCTGGGTGTTATCTCCCCGCTGATATCTTTGCTCGATACAACCGACTGAAAGGGAAAGATGTTCTTATGGTTTCAGGTAGTGACGAACACGGCACTCCAATTACTATTACAGCAGAAAAGGAAAAAACAACGCCGCAAGTAATCGTTGACCGGTATCATAATGAACATACTGAAAATATGAAACAGCTTGGCATCTCCTTTGACCTCTTTACACGTACAACAACATCGAATCATGAAAAAACTGTTCAAGAGATCTTCTTAGATCTCTATCAGAAGAAATATATCAACCAAAGAAGTATCGATGCTTTCTATTGCCCTACCTGTACACGCTTTCTCCCTGATCGCTATATCGAAGGAACCTGCCCACACTGCCAGAAAGAAGGGGCGCGAGGAGATCAATGCGACAACTGTGGAAAACTTCTTGATGCATTCGAATTACTTGACGTAAAATGTAAGGTATGCGGAGGAACACCGACGAAACAAAAAACGAACCATTTATTTTTTGCTTTAAGTATTTTTGAACCAAAACTAATCGAATGGCTTAAGGAAAAGAAATACTGGAAAGCAAATGTCCTGAAATTTACAAATAATTGGCTGCAGAATGGATTACATGACCGCGCAATCACTCGAGACATAAGTTGGGGAATCAAGGTCCCTGTGTTTGGGTTTGAAAATAAACGTATCTACGTCTGGTTTGACGCGGTAATAGGATATCTATCTGCAAGTAAAGAATGGTCAAAAAAACACAAAGAATCCTCACATTGGCAGGAATGGTGGAAAAACCCAGCAGTAAAACATTACTATTTCCTTGCAAAGGACAATATTCCGTTCCATTCTATTATCTGGCCTTCTATCCTTATGGGGTACGATGAAACACTGAATCTTCCGTATAACATCCCAGCAAACGAATATCTCACTTTGAAAGGAGAGCAATTCTCAAAAAGCAGAGGAATCGGAATCTGGGTTCCTGAAATACTCAAGCGGTTCGATCCTGATGTTATTCGATATTATTTATCTATAAACATGCCTGAGAACAAAGACGCGGACTGGGCATGGAAAGATTTTGTCTCAAAAAATAATAATGAGCTCCTTGGAACCTATGGCAATTTTATTCACCGTGTGATTACCTTCACCAGCAAAAATTTCGGTTCCATTCCAGCAATAGGTACCCTGAATGAGATGGATAAAGAAGCTTTACAGAAGATACAACAAACCCATAGTGAGGTTGATCAGGCACTCGAACAATGTTCATTTAAGAAAGGATTACGAGCGGTAATGAACCTCGCACAATATGGCAATGTGTACTTCGACCACAATCAACCCTGGATACTCCTCAAAACCAATCCAGAGCGTTGCCAGACTGTTCTACATATCTGTCTCCGACTCGTACAAGCACTAGCGATCTGCATGGCACCCTATCTTCCGTTCTCCTCAGAACGTGTCTGGACAATGCTTGGATATGCATACCCAATACAACGATGGGATGATGCTCTTCTTGAATTATCTGCAGGAATCCCTATTGAAACACCGATACCCTTATTTAAGAAATTAGAGTTAACAGACATCGTGACCGCTTCAGATCCGTTCTCCAAACTTGATTTACGTGTCGCAAAAATACTCGAGGTACAAGACCACCCGCAGGCTGACAAACTGTATATCATGCAGGTTGATCTCGGGCCGCTAGGAAAACGTTCAATCGTCGCTGGAATGAAACCCTATTATCAAAAACAAGAAATAATAGGAAAATCAATCGTGATGGTAATAAACCTCAAACCAGCAGTGATCCGCGGTATCGAATCAAAGGGAATGCTCCTTGCTGCAACCGATTCAATGAACGTGGTCTCTTTATTAGACCCAAAGGACAGTTCTCCAGGAACTGAGGTAGTCGTCGAAGGCATCGCTCGAGAACCAGTTTCTGTTCTTGAATTCGACGCATTTAAACAAGCACCAATAACTGTTAACGAAAAAGGAAATGTTGTTTACAATGAAAAACCTTTGAAAACAAAAGACAGCATCATCGTCACCGACCGGAAGGTAAAGGAAGGGGCAAAAGTATCATAGAGGGAGAATAGCATGAATGCACCTATTATTGTCAATACAGAAATTCCAGCAAAAATACTTAATAAGGGAAAAGTACGAGACATTTACGAAGTAGATCATAATCTCTTACTTGTCGCAACTGACCGCATCTCTGCTTTTGATGTTGTTCTACCAAATCCAATCCCATTAAAAGGCGTATGTCTTACACAACTATCGAAATTTTGGTTTGATTATACAAAAAAGAATGTACCAAACCATGTGATCTCCACAGATGTCGATGAATTTCCAGAAGAATTAAAAGAGTATCGAAAACAACTCACCTACCGCAGTATGCTTGTGAAAAAAACAAAGGTCATCCCTATTGAATGTATCGTACGTGGGTATATCTCGGGATCAGCCTGGAGTTCATATAAAAAAGATGGGACGGTTTGCGGGATGAAATTACCTGGCAGTCTGCAGGAATCAGAGCAATTCCCTGAACCGCTTTTTACTCCTTCGACAAAGGCAAAATCAGGACATGATATCAACATCTCCCTACCTGAGATGAAAAAACTTGTCGGCTCTGATGTTGCGAATAAATTGAAAGACTATTCTCTTAAAATCTATAATATCGCAGCTGAATACGCAAGGAAACGCGGGATCATCATCGCAGATACAAAGTTTGAATTCGGGAAATATCACAACGAGATCATCTGGATAGATGAAGCGTTAACCCCTGATTCATCACGTTTTTGGCATGCAGATAGCTACCAACCAGGTGTACCGCAACAAAGCTTTGACAAACAGTATGTTCGCGATTATTTGAATTCAATCAGATGGGATCATAATTCAACACCACCGAATCTTCCACAGCAGGTAATCAATGAAACCACAAAGAAATATCAAGAAGCATATGAAAAGATAACAGGGAAGAAATTTCATTTTCCTTAAAAAGATTAACAAAATTACATGCATGCTGCATCGGGGAACTTATGTTACCCTAGCGAAGTCTTGAACATGTGGATGTTCTTCTATACCACTGTTAACCTTCTTGTACCGGTGAACGCCAGTCAAGACCTGGTGTTCGTATCCCTATTTTCGGAATTAAGGGTGTCCGTCGTTTATGCTGACTTTTTATCCGCATTTGCCGAATCCGTTCAATCTGTCGTCTTGATATGTTTGTGATTTTTTGTATTTCACCGGTATCAATTTTTAGTTCCAATCCATATAAGATCTGATCAAGGGTCTGATAACTCATCCTCAGCTCTTTTTCATCGGTCTGCCCAACCCATAATCCTGCTGTGGGTGGTTTGCGTATAATCGGATCAGGGATTTTCAGATATTTAGCGAGTTGATAGATCTGCATCTTATACAAATCACCTAATGGTTGGAAATCGACACCACCATCACCGTATTTTGTGAAGTAGCCAATCAAGATCTCGGATTTATTTGATGTTCCGCACACTAAACTCTGTGATTCATTTGCGTATTCATATAATAAAATCATCCTTACCCGAGATTTAATATTCGCTAACGTCATTTTCTTTTTTGGTTTCAGAGCACAATGAAACGATTCCGCGAACGGAGAAATGTCAATTTCTTTACAACGAACATGAAAGGTTTTCACAATGAGGTTTACATGTTCACGATCTAGAGAGGAGGTGGTTTCATCGGGAAGAAAAACACATTGAACGTTATTGACTCCAAGTGCACCCTTACATAAAACAGCACTTACTGCAGAATCCACGCCACCGGATAAACCCAAAATAACACTCGTACTACCTGAGTTTTCCATATACGTTTTAATAAATTCTTTCAGGACAATGGAGACTTCTTCTGGATTAATGGAAAGATCGATCATTTTATTTCACATCCCACGTTTCAATTGATTCTTTTATTAAAGTCTCCGCTTTTAACAGAACCTTGTTATCGACAGTGCTAAATGAAGATCGAGCGATAGCAAGAGGAATTCTACGAAGGTAATCCGACATCCGAAGATCTCTTCGTAATGTTGTGTTATAATGTTCTTCCACAATGTCATTCATTATATTTAGATACTTGTTCACATTTTTCTCAGATGCAGAAATTGTTGGTTCATATCGTCGTGCTAGTTTCACCCATTGATCATAATAGTCATGTTTCTCTTTTATCTCTCCTTTTCCGTAGAATTTTTTACGGAAAAGATTTAACCGATCTTCTTTCCCAATATTTTGCACTTTTACTACCAAAGCACAGCGGCTCATGAGAAGTGGAGATAAACCAATATCATTCAGTGCATTTCGCCCAAATACCTTAGATTTTGGGTTTGCAAACGCAATCATGATAAACTGGCTTTCAATGTTCTGATGCATTTTTGCAGAATGCACACTGCATTTTCCGTTTGACAGTAGCTCATAACAATACTCGATGTCTTCTCCGGGTATTTTATCAAATTCATCGACCAAAACAAGTTTTCTATTTGCATGCGGAAGCGCTCCAAGATCACCGGTTCCGAGATGACACACCAAGCCAGATCGAGTCGTGTTTGCACCAATGGTTATAATGTCAGAAAATTGTTCTGTGATGATTTCCTTAGCCATTGTTTTACTGCTCCCAGGTTCCCCAATAATTAAAGAATGTACAGGTTCTTCAAAAGTAGAAAACATGCTTGCTGCTATCACCTTTTTCATAACATCGTTACCATGGATCTCCTGAAACACGTTCTCCCAAAACCCGTCAAATCCACGTTCTTTAGCAAACTTCCTAAGTTCATCCTCAGGAAGATAGATTCCACTTTTTTCGCGTTCCTCCATTTTTTTTGATTCAAGTATTTCACGGAGACTTTCCGCTTTTGAAATTACCTTAGAAAACGCTTCCGATTTCCTTGATAATTTTAATACATTTCCTTCGATGGTTAACGCAGCGTTGCCCCAGCCAACCGCATATACATCGAGCGCATTTAAAATGGATTTAATGACCGCACGATCTGTCTTCTTTGTGGTTACTTCAATAAGATCACCATTACTTACTAAGACATCAAGGATGTTTTTATTTGCAAGGATATTCCGCGCCCGTTGAACCAGCATCGTGCCTTTACTTCCCCCCATCCCCAGCGAAGAAACAGACATGATAGCAATCTGTTCCAGGCTCGTTATCCCCATATTCTCCAATTTCTTCCGATCCGAAGGAATAACGCCAAGTAAGGTAAGATCATCTTCCATAGGACAACCCGTGGGAACAGGCAATATCCACATGGGAGCATTAAAAGTTTCGGGTAATATGTTAATTGACTAGAAAATAATTTTTTATTCATCCCGAGAACGTCGACTTAGATGGAATTTTTTCATTTCTCGTTCAAGGTACCGATACACCGTAGGATGTTCACTCCCACTGAGGAGCATATCGAGTGCTTTTTTTGCTATGTCCATGGATTCAAAATCCGCGATCACCGCGACCGTATGACCATAGACTGCCAGGACTCCACCAGTAAGACCTTCAATGACCCGTTTGGTTTTTCCCTCCCGTCCAATCACTCTGCTTTTCACCCGGGCGAGATGCGATTCTTTTTTACTGACATAATCGTAGATATCGAAGATAAAAAGCTCGGTTTCTTCCCCAAACAAACGGAAAGCATGTTCCGGTGAAAATCCTCGCCCGATTGCACGGATTATGTCTTCGACCTTTAACGGAATAAGGGGATCTTTTGCTTCTTGTTCATTGAATGCTACGTCTCCTTCCTCTGAATCTATCTCAAGTTGCATCTGTGAGATTCTCTCGATCGTCTTCTTCGTTTCTCCGTCCTTACCGATCAATACGCCGACACGATCTTTTGGAATACGTATATATTTCATAGATCATCATTTCTTATTTTTCATTAGTTTTTCAAAAATTGTATGTTCATTGTTTTTTATGTCGTATTTCTTGAAATAGTAGACGATATTATGAATATCCCTCTTCAGAAATTCGATAGCAGTTGGATGATCAAGGAGTACTGCTTGGCCAACATCGATGATATATGATTTCTGTCGAAACATGAGAATATTAAAGGCACTGAGGTCTGCGTGAACGATTCGCGCTTTGTACATGCGAGTAATAAATGTCATAATTTCGTCAAATATTTTCTGCGGGTTTCGAAGGAGCGTGTCTTTTAACATTGGCGCCGCTTTATTTTCATCGCCAATGTACTCCATAACCAATATGTTATTTAACCGTTTCAATGGGGCTGGAACCCGCACCTTGGTTCGATATAATAAATCAAGGTTTTTAAACTCTTTTTTTGCCCATTCTTCGATTATATCCCGTCTGTTTTTATATCCATATGCAAATCGAGGATCACCCTCAATATAAGAAGCAATGTGTTTGAAGGTCATTGTCGAGGTTCGGTAGATTTTTATCGCAACGAACTCATTTTCGGGGGTCGTTCCACGAAAAAGATTAGCTTCTTTTCCAGTAGAGAGTGGAAAATCTACTTGATCAATGACTTTATCAGAAATCAGTTTCCCAAGACGCAGAAGAGTCTGTTTATCAAATACTTCACCAAAAGTTTTTCGATTAAAAACCACTCGGTCTAATATTACTTGTGATTGCCGATCAAGTTTTTTCAACCACTTGTCATTAAGAAGTTCATCAGAAGACATTAATTTCCTCTGGTAATAATTTTCTTCTACTCAGACTACCTGCCTGAGTCCTACTGTATCGAAAAACAATGTCTGCTTTCTCATTTTGGATATCCCATGGTTTAATAATAAGCAAATCACCAGCACGCACCCGTGCTTTACGTTTCATTTTTCCAGGGATACGAGCCATTCGTGATTTTTTATCTTCACAAACAACATGAATACGAGAACCTCCCAGCAATTGGTCCGCAATCGCAAACAGCTCATTTTTCTTTCGATTAGGTAATGGCAAACGGTAGTATCCTTCCTCACTTTCTTGTGTTCTTTTATGTGGATTATGTGTCTTTGCATAATTATTCTGTGGTGGTGTCATGTATTAAAGCCCCAGTTCATCAGCAATATTCTTAAGCGCGTTCAAACTTAACTCAAGAAACATCTGAAGTTCTAGTTCCATATCTTCACATAGTTCAATTCGTTTTCGGTTGCAGCCTGCAGCAAAGGATTTATCTTTAAACTTCGCCATAAGTGTCTTTGGTGTCACATCCGAAATTTTTCTAGACGGCATGACTAATGCTGTGGCAATAACTAGCCCTGAAACTGCGTCTGCAGCAATCAATGATTTCTCGATGTAGGTTTGTGGAATCTGCGCAGTATATTGATAATTATGTGCCTTGATTGCATTGATTGCTTCGTTAGACAATAAATCATCTAATATTTTAATGGTAACAAGCGAATGACGTTCAGGTTCATTTTTTGTAAAATCATAATCCAAGTCATGCAATAGACCAGTGATACCCCAAAGCTCTGGATTCTCCCCTAATTTCTTTGCCATTTCCTGTAAAATCGCTTCAACGGCTAAGGAGTGCTTAATCAGGTTTTCTGTTCTGAGGTTTTTCTTCAATAACTCATACGCGTCGTTCCGAGACAGCATGCGAGAGAAGAGTAAATAGAGCATTGATTTAAACTTTCCTCAGACCACATCAAAAAAATTTTAAAGATACAAGCTGTTTTCTCTGTTGCTGGTGTAACCATAAAAACTATTATGATCGTTGATGAAGAAACTGATATTGTGAAACAAGTCAAATCAATTTTAGAAAAAGAAGATGTTGAAGTCGTAACCGCAACTAACAACCGACAAGCGCTCAGCAGACTCAAAGAGGAAAACGAAGAAATCTTTGATTTGATTCTTGTAAATACGAGAATGCCTGGTGGTCAGAAAACAACTGCCCTTTTCTCAATGAAACCTATGTTAAAAAAGCAACCGAGTGGCATTGAAAATTTCTTACAGAAACCATTCACCGCAGAACAATGGGTCGAATTCGTAAAAGAAAAGATAAGATTAGATTGAGACTTTATTTGATAATAGGAAAAAAAGTAGTTTTTCTTTCTTATTCAATAACGGTTACTTGAGGGTTTTCACCCATTCATACACTGGTTCAACAAGTTTCTTGATCCGATCTTTTTCTTTGTTCATTGGTGATGGTTCCCAGCCGTCCGCTGGCTCAAAATGAAAATCAGTAACCGCCCCAATGCGTTGTTCTTTAGGGTTGAATACGATTTTTAGCGGCATATCAAATTCAACATCCCAGGGGTTAAGACCATGGAGTTCGTTAGCAATCGCGACTTTGCTGTTCCCGATGACTGCATAGACGAGTATAATTGGCAATCGTTTAAGCGAAGAGCGTCCACTCCAACCAGCAACTGTCCAGGTATGAACCTTAGCCGTCAGCGGTATTTCTACCCACTCGGTTTTTTGTAGATTACAATCTAAGTTCCAGCAATGTGTACGAACAGGTACCCACGAATCACCACATTTCGGACAACGTGTGCCCATTATTTTTCCATCCAATAAGCCAATAAAGAACTTACTGTTCCAACCATGACGAATAGTATAGAGTTGATCGTAATGGAGAAATTGGTTCATCGTGGTTCTGTCCTCGGATATTTCATGGCCGACGAAGGCAAGACCTGTCTCTTTCACCCCCTCCGGTCGATACTCTTTTTTTTCTGTAAAAATTGGTGCTTCTGAAAATTTATTTTTTTTATTTTTTATAGTAACCGCCTCCATCATAGCTTAAGGTCTCCTAAGGATGAAGTTTGAGATACTAGTTCCTGTCCCTGCATGGCTATTGACGATGCCACACTCTGGATTTGGAACCTCGGTTTTTCTGCTCAGGTGTTTTTGAGGGATCATCCCTGCAAGCTGGTAATAACATTCGATGGTGCTCATTAGACCAGTAGCACCAACAGGATGTCCGTAACCAAGTAATCCACCACCAGGGTTCATTGGTATGTCACCATGCATACTTGTACGTTCATCGCGAATAAATTGGGCAATTGTATTTTGATCAGCAAGCCCGAGTGCTTTGTAAATTTGTGCCTCGGAAGTGGAGAAAGCATCATGAATTTCACCAAAATGAATGTCCTTTAGTGGATCTTTAATATCAGCCATTTTATATGCCTGCTCAGCGGAGTTTCTACAAGCAGCAAACTCAGTCATCTCAGGGTACCCTGGACCATATCGCTCTTTCCAGCCAGGGTTGTTTAATCGATCGCCTGCTCGAATCGTACAACTTGATAATCCCATTCCATCGACTGTCACATAATAATCAGGATTTACCTTCTTTGCATATTTCTCAGAACACACAACAAGGAAGGCAACCCCTCTGCTCATCAGACAACAATCATATTTCTTAATAGGATATGATATCAAACGAGAGTTCATGACATCGTCGACCGTGATATACCTATGATCGTTACGGTACCATTGAGCCTTAGGATTATCCATGGCATTATTCTTGTTTTTTACTGCAATCATCGCAACGTCTTCTTCAGTTACTTTGTTTTCTTTCATCCATTTATTTGCCATTGCTGCGTAGTAAATCGGATAGATACCACCAACCATAAGCTCGTATCTAATGTCTGAAGCCATCGCGATGAATTCACTGCCTTGTGATTGCGAAACCGTGTCCATGGTTTCCCAGCCGACGATACCAACGACATCGTGGTGTCCAGACATGACAGCAAGAGCTGCTGCGTATAGCGAAGATCCACCAGTATTTCCCCCGTTTTCGACTCGATAATGTGGAAGACCTACAAGTCCAAGATGATCATGAATAATCCATTCTGGAGCGAGTTGATGACTGAAATGTACGGAGAAATGTGAATAAATCATTAAATCAAGATCTCGCAGTGAAAATTCAGGGATATCTTTTTGTGTTTCTTTGACACATTCTGCTGCTCCACCTTCGACACTTTCAAAACCTGTTGGACCGTAATCAAATGGCGTGGTTGCTCCTCCGATGATACAGACTTTTCGTGACATTGATATCATTTTCCCCTTAGGACATAAAACCTCTGAAGGCCCCAGTCCTCCAGTTTGGTAATCATTTAAGAATTAAAAAAGGTTGTTATTTTCTTTAAATTTTTACTTTCCAACAACCATTCCTGTAGGATCAATTGTCTTTAATATTGTCAACTCTTTTTGTAAAGGTGGTGTTGTCACTAAAATCTTTTTTGGTATAATTATTTCAAATCCACTATTCTCCTTAATCTGATCGATGGTTATACCGGGATGAATCGAGAGTAATTGCATACGTTTCGACTTATCATCAAACCCATAAACACCGAGCTGAGAAATCACCCGATACGGACCACTTCCAACAGGCAATCCTATTTTTTCTCTTGAGTCAAATCCATTGAGATATCCTGGCGTTGTTAGAAAATCAATTTTTTCAAGGAATCGACGTTTATCCTGCCGCATAATAATAATTGTTTTATTACAGAGCGTGCCAACGTCGTTCGCACCACCACTACCTGGGAGCCTTACCTTCGGATGCTCATATGGTCCAATCACGGTCGTGTTAAGATTCCCGTACATATCAATTTGTGCACCGCCAAGGAATCCATAATCAATATACCCAGCCTGCGCCATTGACATGGAATCATGCATACTTGAGGCGGCGACTGCATGATAAAACGTCCGAGAATCACCAACACTTATCGGAAGTACTGGCATCTCCGGGCCAATACCACCCGCCTCGAAGAATAACAGTAAGTTCGGTGCATGTGTCCGTTGTGCAAGCATCGCAGCGATCATCGGAAGGCCGGTCCCAACAAACACTGATTTCTTATCCTCAAGAATACGAGCAGCCACACATGCAAGTAACTCCGTTGAAGAGTATGGTTCTGTTGAAGGTTTTTTCTCGTTTTTTCCTTTCAACCATGGTGCACTCATAGGTTCTTTAAATTGCTCAATCCGCTTTAACTGCGCAAGTTTCCTTGCGCCCCCAACAAGCTTCAGATATTGCTGGAAATTATTTACGCTGTACACGTATTTATCAAGATACTGTTGAACTCCGTCATCAGTTGCTGATAATGAAAGCCATTCACCAATATGATCCTCATCAAAGAAATACAGGTACGGCATCTGACAGGGATGAGACCCAAACGGCACCTCAACCACAGCACTTACTAGATAAAACGGAATTACCGTCTTCCATGGCTCCTGCCGAATCTGTTTACTATCAACAATTTTCTCCGTGGTCAGAATCAAGTGTCGTGCCGCTCTTGCCAACTCAAAATCCTCAACTATAATTCCATCGATCTGCGCATTCCCAAACTTATCACACCGTGGAACATGAATCACCGCGACATCGGGGTAACATGCAGGAAGCAAGCAAACTGTTTTCCCACTAAACGGATCAGCGAAGGTAATCCCAGAACTTTTCTTAAACGTATCAGTTCCAAGCATTACTCTTGTCGGAATAAAAGGAATCCCCATCATCGCAGCAAGAAACCGCCATTGATATCCAGCGTTACTAATCTCGCCGGAAATCTTGCATTGACCTGTCTCCACCGCCCGTCGAGATGCAGGGGACAACCCACGTAACTCATGGCCAAATGAATATGCGACCTCAACAGCATTCACGCAGCCAGAACCAACAAGGAGATCAAGATCATGCACCGCGGTTTTACCCGTTATTGTAAGGTTCCGTTTTCTCTGCCGGATCATTTCATAGATAATTGCCATCGATACTCTTACGTGGCCAAACCCACCCATTGCAAGCAACGATCCATCTTTTATAAATCGAGTAACACTCTCAGTAACAGTCATCCGTTTATCCGTAAGACACCTTGATTTATTTGTAAGAATCCACTGACGATTCTCATCAGGATCATGCCACCCAATAAGCTTTCCTTCACCCTTCTGAACTCCCTGGTCACAGTCCATGAGAACTATTCCCCCTTCATATCCAACACTCATTTTAGGATATATTCTCTAAAACCACCTAGTATCCGCATCAGTTGTCCCTACTAAAAATCTTCGATACCTCTGAGGCGTAAATTTAAAGACCCATGACCTATCACGATATGAGGATCCCCATGGATTTCCAACTTACAGAACAGCAAAAATTATTTAAAAAGACAGTCAGAGAATTTGCTGAGAAAGAGATTAAACCTCTTGCTTCAAAAATCGACAAAGAAGAATACTTTCCCTGGGATATGTACAAAAAGATGGGGAAACTTGGTCTGATGAGTATGACCATCCCAAAAAAATACGGAGGTGCAGGCGTCGATAAAATCAGTTATATGATTGCACTGGAAGAAATCTCACGAATTTGCGGCTCTACTGGTATAACGGTTGAAGCACACAACTCCCTTGGCATTGGCCATATCTACGAAAAAGGAACCGAGGAACAAAGGAAAAAATACCTTCCGAAGTTGTTACATGGTGAAGCTATTGCTGCGTGGGCACTTACCGAACCGAACGCAGGTTCTGATGCGGCATCATTACAAACCACCGCATTACTTGAGAGTGATGAATGGGTACTCAACGGGACAAAACAATTCATCACAAGTGGAGATATCGCCACTGTAACAACCGTCATGGCAAAAACAGATAAAACACTTGGTGCAAAAGGCATCAGTGCATTTATTGTCGAAAAGGATACTCCTGGCTTTACGGTTGGTGTACTTGAGGATAAACTTGGGCTTCGAGGTAGCCGCACTGCAGAATTAATTTTTGAGGATTGTCGCATTCCTAAAGAACAACTACTTGGAGAAAAGAATCTAGGGTTTGTTGGTGCAATGACGATTTTGGACCGAGGCAGAACTGCTATAGGAGCCATGGCTGTTGGTATAGCTCAAGGTGCTCTAGATGAAAGTATCACCTATGCAAAACAACGAGAACAGTTTGGAAAACCAATAGGGAAAAACCAAGCGATCCAATGGATGATTGCAGACATGGCAACCTCGATAGACGCCGCACGATTACTCGTCATGAGGGCAGCGTATCTTGAAGAAAAAGGGTTACCATTTAGTATTGAAGCGCCCATGGCAAAACTCTTCGCCTCCGATATTGCGATGAAAGCAACCCGTGATGCAATTCAGATCCATGGTGGACATGGATACATGAGAGATTTACCCTTAGAACGGTTCTACAGGGATGTAAAGCTCACTCAGATTGGTGAAGGAACCTCTGAGGTTCAACGAATGGTTATTGCAAAACGTCTTGGGCTTTAAACCAGATGCGAGGAGGAAAATTATGAAAGCAAAACAGACCGAATGTGCCACTGTTTTTAAGAAAGATCGGTACGAAGAGCTGTACAAGACATTTACATGGAAAATACCAACCTATTATAATTTCGGATTTGACGTCGTTGATCAATGGGCAGAAGATCGAACGAAACTTGCATTAATCTCTATTGATCGTACAGGAGAAAAACCCAGATATCATACGTTTTACGACCTTAAGGTCCAATCAAATCAATTCGCAAATATGTTACGGAAACATGGGGTGAAAAAAGGAGATCGAGTCCTTGTCATACTTCAAAGTATCCCAGAATGGTATATCGCATTAATAGGTATGTTCAAACTTGGCGTGGTTGCTATGCCAGGAACTGTTTTGTTGACGTCCAAAGATATTGAATTCCGAGTGAACCGATCTGAAGCATGCATGATTCTAACAGATCTTGATCATGCAGATCGAGTTGAAGCTATCAAAAAGAACTGCAAAACTTTGAAACATATCATGCTTGTTGATGGAAAACGTGAAGGATGGCTAAATTTTACTGATGAACTAAAGAACACTTCTAGAGAGCTTTCACAAAAAGATATTGGAAAAACACGATCAGATGAACCCTTATTAATCTACTTTACATCAGGAACCACCGGTCATCCAAAAATGGTCCTTCACACCCATAGTTACGCATTGGGTCATGAAGTTACTGCACGGTTCGCTCAAGCACTTATGAAATGTGACCTTCATTGGACGGTCTCAGAAACTGGGTGGGCAAAAGCAGCCTGGGGAAAACTTTTTGGCCAGATGATCGTTGGAGCCGCTATTATTCAATGGGAAACACCTGGTCGATTTGATGCAGACGGTCTCCTTCGCGCTATGGAAAAATATGGTGTAACTACATTTTGTGCGCCACCAACCGTGTATCGAATGCTTATTCAGATGGATTTATCACAATACAAACTGAAACTTCGACATTGCATGAGTGCAGGAGAACCATTAAACCCTGAGGTTATCAGAGTATGGAAAAATGCGTATGGGCTTGAAATTTATGATTTCTTTGGACAAACTGAAACGGTCTGTGTTTTATCCAATTTCCCGTTCATGCCTATAAAATATGGTTCAGTTGGAAAACCAACACCGGGGCACGACGTTCGCATTGTGGATGATAACGGAAAGGAACTTAAAACAAACGAAGTCGGAAATATCGCACTATATATCGGTGGTATACGACCACCAGGGCTCTTTAAAGAATATTGGAAAGATCCTGAGATCATGAAAAGATCATTCAGAGATAATTATTACTTTACCGGTGATCAAGGTTACAAGGATCAGGACGGGTATTTTTGGTTCGTCGGTCGAGATGATGATATCATCAAATCCTCAGGATATCGGATAGGACCATTCGAGGTTGAATCAGCTCTTATCGAACATGATGCGGTTGCGGAATGTGCAGTCGTTGGTACCCCAGATCCCGAAGGAATTCGTGGTACCGTTGTCAAGGCTTATGTCGTTTTAACTAAAGGATATAAACCATCTGTGGCACTTACAAAAGAACTGCAAGATTATGTAAAAAAAGTCACGGCTCCCTATAAATACCCACGTACTATCGAATACTTAGATGAATTACCAAAAACCATCTCAGGGAAGATATTACGACGAGAGCTTCGTAATAAAAAATAATGTCTATTTCATTTATTTTTCTTTTCTACTAAAGAGATCTTTGATGGAAGCGTAAATATACCTGATAATTAAAGCGCCGGTATATTTAGAAAAGCTGATTTGCCCTCCAATCACGCCAGTAACTAGTTGTGCAAATTTTTTGTCTCGGGTAAATAATCTTACTATTTTTTCGGAATCCTTTCCCCACTGATAATTAAAACGCCCAAGCAATTTAAGATCTTTACCAAAATCATTATACCACAATGTCTGATAGTACGATAAAAATTCCTTACTTAGATCATTTTGCTTTAATCCATCTACTATTACCTTCGACGCAATCTGTCCAGAAACCATTGCATAATAAATTCCTTCCCCGGTGATTGGGTTAATGAATCCGGCAGCGTCCCCGCAGAGTACCAAACGATCTCTATACGTATTTTCTAAAGGAAAAACAGGAAGGATTGCACCTTTGAGGTTTTCAACAATGAAGTTCTCAGGTAGTAATTTCTTTTCTTTCAGAACAGCAATGAACTTTGCATAGGTATCTTTTAGTGGGACATTTGGTTTTGATTCTGAAAGAGCTGATTGAAATTCACCAATTCCAATATTTACACAGTGTTTCTTTGGGAATACCCATGCATAACCTGCGATCCCTTGAGCCTTAATAAAAAGATGTACTAACCTTTTCTTTGTATAGTAGGTATCAAGTTGCTTTGGAGTCATCGGTTGCTCTTGGACAAGTGCGATGCAGAGAGCTTGCATTTGCTTACTGAGATCAGTTTTTTCCGCAACACTACTTCGTGTACCATCACAGCCGATAACCATTTGTGTTTCGATTGACTGGCCATCATCTAATATAACAAATGCATTGTTTTGTTGGATTGAAACATCAACAACCGTTTTTCCTCCAAGAAATGTTGCACCTGCTTTTAACGCAAGATTGACCAATCCATAGTCAAATTCTTTTCGAATTACGTTAAAAAGCAATGGTTTTTCTCGTAGTAGATCAAATTTGTATCGACAAGATGAAGAGTACGTACTACTACCAAATGAAATAGAATCAATGAGAGGTTCGATATACGGAAATCGTTTTAGAACACGAGTTGGGAGACCCCCACCACAGGGTTTATCTCGAGGGAACTCTGATTTATCAAGGAGGAGAACATTAACGTTATTTTCAGCAAGACATTTCGCAGCTGTTGAACCAGCAGGTCCAGCACCGATAACCACCACATCGTACATCATGAAGAAACCTACATCTTGTTTACATCCGGAAGACACCGGGTTTCCATTCGGAGATTGACGCATTTAAGGACGCAGAAATCCCAAGTCCTAATACTAATCGAGTATCCACAGGGTCAATAATGCCGTCATCCCAGATACGAGCAGTACTGTAATAGGGATTTCCCTCCACTTCATATTTTTTTAGGATAGGATCGGTTAATTGTTTTTCTTCTTTTTTTGTCATTTCAATACCTTTCCGCCAGAGCTGATCCCGTTTCACGGTAAGAAGTACAGTCGCTGCCTGTTGACCACCCATAACCGAAATACGAGCATTCGGCCACATCCATAGCTGACGTGGCCCATACGCCCTTCCGCACATCCCGTAGTTTCCAGCACCAAACGACCCACCTATGATGACTGTAAATTTTGGTACCTGAGCACAAGTGACTGCAGCAACCATTTTTGCTCCATCCTTAGCAATACCACCTGCTTCATATTTTCTCCCAACCATGAATCCAGTGATATTCTGTAAAAAAACAAGAGGTGTTTTTCTTTGGCAACATAACTCAATGAAATGAGTACCTTTCAATGCTGATTCAGAGAACAACACACCATTATTTGCTAGGATTCCAACAGGGTATCCCATAATTCGAGCAAACCCGCAGATCAACGTTGTTCCATAGAGTGCCTTAAATTCATGGAATCGTGACCCATCGACAATGCGAGCAATAATTTCTCGTACTTCAAAAGGCTTTCGTGGATCTTTTGACAAAATCCCATATATCTCTCTAATATCATACCCTGGTTCTTCGGGTTTTTTAATATCCAGATGGGTTTTTTCAGGTCGATTTAAGTTTTCAACGATATTTTGGGTGATGCGAATCGCATCGTTATCATTGAGAGCATAATGATCTGCAACTCCACTTTCACGACAGTGAGTATCTGCACCACCGAGTTCTTCTGCCGTGACTTCTTCACCTGTCGCTGCTTTTACAAGGGGGGGTCCACCAAGGAAAATAGTTCCAGTCCCTTTTACAATTACCGTCTCATCGGACATCGCAGGAACATATGCTCCACCAGCGGTGCATGACCCCATCACAACCGCGATTTGTGGAATCCCCATAGACGACATCTTCGCTTGATTATAAAAAATCCGTCCAAAGTGCTCTCTATCGGGGAATACTTCATCCTGCATCGGTAGAAAAGCGCCGCCAGAGTCTACTAAATAAATACACGGGAGATTGTTTTCCATAGCGATTTCTTGTGCACGAAGATGTTTCTTCACTGTAATTGGATAGTAGGTACCACCAGTAACAGTTGCATCGTTGGCAACAATCATAACTTCGCGGCCTTGGATAATACCGACTCCAGTGACAATACCTGCTGCAGGTGCCTTATTATCATACATATCGTAACCTGCGAGTGTATTAAATTCCATGAAGGGTGTGTCGGGATCTATCAGTGCGTCAATACGTTCTCGTGCAAGCATCTTATTACGAGATTTATGAAGCTTTACTGATTCGTCACCACCACCTTTAAAGGCAATGGTAATTTTCTCTTTCAGATCCTTTGCGAGTTTCTCATAATGGTCATAATTTTCTTTATATTCCTTACTTGAAGTATTTATCGTACTGTCGATTACGTCCATATTATTCCTCCTCTTTTTCCATCTCAGCAGTGAGTTGACCTATCTCGATTTGATCTTTTTCTTTGAAATAAACCTTCTTTACTTTACCGGTATAGGGAGCGCGTATCAGATATTCCATTTTCATTGCTTCGATCACCAAAATAACATCGTCTTTCTTCACCTGATTCCCTTGTCTGACTTTGATTGTTACAACAGTACCTGATATGGGTGAATTGAGGTCTCCTTCTTTTTTTTCTGTTTTTTTCCTCCCGGTAAGTTCGATACGTTTCACTTTATAGATACTTCCATCAATAAATACGAATTTACTATCTCCCCCCTGTGAAATGACACTTTTTATTACACGATCTCCGAGTTGGATCGATAGTTGTCCCGGTTTTACCTCGGTAGCATTTACGGTGTATTCATTGTTATTATAAGTGATAAAAAACTTATTCTCTCTGCGTTCAACCGTCACATTGTACACATGAGTCTCATGCTCATAATTTATGAACATATTTATAGCCCCATTCTCCAACGTCCCACATGCTGCCATGGGGAATGTGGATCTGCTTCTTTATATCGAACAATTTCTTGTCGTTGCGGGTGCAATGAATCATAAACCGCTAGCGCAATGATCGCATCTAGAGGGAGCCCTTCTTTTGTAATCAGCCAATCTCTGAAGTAATCATTGATAAATTGGGTGGTAATATTACCTTTTTTAAACTCAGGATGTTCAAGAACTTTCTTTAAAAACGAGATATTCGTTGTAACACCTAATACAATATAATGAGAGAGAGCCCATATCATTTTATTGATACTCTCTTCCCGGTTTTCACTGTTCACTGTGAGTTTCGCTAACATCGGGTCATAATATGGACTAACATGGTAGTTTGTTTCTATTCCAGTATCATTCCTTATGTTTGGTCCTATTGGAATTTCTACTTTTTCAAGAGTACCGATACTAGGGAGGAAACCGTTCGAGGGATCCTCTGCGTAGATACGGCATTCCAACGCATGACCACGTTGAAACAAATTCTTCTGTTTGATGGTGAGTTCCATGCCACTTGCAATACGCAATTGCCATTTAACAAGATCAACACCGGTGGTCGCCTCTGTAATTGGGTGCTCGACCTGCAGACGTGTGTTCATCTCCATAAAATAAAAATTATGCTTGTCATCAACCATAAATTCAATCGTACCTGCGTTTGTATACCCAACTGCTTCAGCAGCTGCAACCGCTGCTTTGCCCATTGCCTCACGCAGCTTAGGTGTAACCACTGGCGAAGGAGTTTCCTCGATGATTTTCTGATGCCGGCGTTGAATGGAGCATTCACGTTCAAATAAATGAATGACATGGCCATATTCATCAGCAAGAATCTGGAACTCAATATGTCGTGGTTTGTCGATATATTGTTCAAGAAAAACGGAATCATTGCCAAACGCGGATTTTGCTTCTCGTTTTGCACTCTCAATAGATTGCTCTAGTTCAGCTTCCGCGTGAACAACTCTCATTCCTTTTCCACCACCACCTGCTGTTGCCTTAACTAACAGAGGAAAACCAATTTTCTTTCCTTCTTTGATCAGTGTTGCAAGATCTTGCTTTTCTTCGTGATATCCAGGAATCACCGGAACTTTGACACTTGCGATTGTTTTTTTTGCTTCAATTTTATCCCCCATTAATCGAATAACTTCTGGAGTTGGTCCAATGAATTTAATACCCGAATCGTTACAAGCTTTTGCAAAATCAGGGTTCTCTGCGAGAAAACCGTACCCAGGATGAATCGCTTCTACGTTAATCTTCCGTGCGTTTTCAATGATTTTTGCAATATTTAAGTAACTTTCTGAAGGCGTAGGATCTCCAAGGTTGACAGATTCATCTGCAATCTCGACATGTGGTGAATTACTATCGACCTCTGAATATATTGCAACGGTTTTAATACCCATTTCTTGACAAGCTTTAATAATCCGAACAGCAATCTCACCACGATTTGCAATCATTACTTTCTTAAACATGATTTTTTACCTCTTCCAGTTCGGTTTTCGTTTCTCCAAGAATGCATTAATACCTTCTTGACCTTCTTTTGAAACCCGAAGCTCAGAGATTTTTTCCACTGTGAATTCTTTGTATTTTATAAAATCCATCTCTAAAGCATTTTTCATAAGGTGTTTAACTTCTTTTATCGCGTTTGGGCTTGATGAACGAACTTGTTCAATACAGGAATTCACAATATCGTCGAGTTTTTCAGCGGGAACAATGAAATCAATTAACCCAATTTTATTTGCCATAGCTGAATCAAATCGTTCACCTGTAATAAAGAAACGACGCATATCCGCTGGTCTTATTCGCGGAGCAATAAATGTCGAAATCACTGCAGGGATAATCCCAAGTTTCACCTCGCTAAACGCAAACAATACATCAGGAACTGTAACTGTTATATCACAGGCAGCAAGGAGCCCAATACCGCCCCCAAATGTATTACCATTGATCCGCCCAATCACTGCTTTTGGACAAGAGTTAATCGTTTCATACATCTCAAGAAGAAGATGGCTATCTTCTTTATTTTCCTCCTTAGAATAATTAACCATTCGTTTCATCCAAAAAAGATCTGCTCCAGCACAAAAGGATTTTCCATTCCCGGTAAGGATGACTGCAACTATGGAATCTTCATTAGTGAGGTGTCTGAAACATCGTGTCAGTTCACTTATAAGCACTTCGTTCATGGCATTATGAACATCTGGTCGATTTAATGTGATAGTTACAACATCGTCTTTTTTTGTATAGACAAGGGTTTCATAGTTCATCTTATTACCTCCCCTTGGTATTGTATCGAACTCATAGGGACTCGATACATAAACGTTTCCATAATTTTAACGACAATTGTCGATTTCTCCTCTATTTTCCTTTAAAAACCGGTTTTCTCTTTTCAACGAATGCAGAGATACCCTCTATGAAATCTTCTGTACCTGCTGACCATGCGGCTGTTTTACTCTCCAATTCAAGATGCGATATCATATCGTTATCTAAACTTTTATTAATCAACATTTTAGCTTTTCCAACAGCGATTGGTGGAAGAGTACGAAAAATGGACACCATGTCCTCAACAGCTACATCGAGTTTGTCAACGTCAACAACCTTGTTTATCATACCCATTTGAAATGCCTCTTCTGCAGTAAATATCTTCGAAGTTAATAGATACTCACAAGCTCGTTGATATCCAATCAATTTTGTAACAAACTGTGTCCCACATCCCGGTGCAAGACCGATGCCAATAAATGCGGTACTCAGTTTTGCATTCTTCACCGCGATAATGATATCACATGCAAGGGCAAGTGAAAGACCAGCACCAAATGCAGAACCATTCACTGCAGCTATAACTGGCTTTTCCATACTCCGCATCTCGATGACACAACTATGAATGATTCTAGTCAAATCTCTAAGGAACCGCGATTTATCAGTCGCGGCATACATTTCTTTGACATCACCACCCCCACAGAATCCCTTACCAGTTCCTTTGATTATAACGGCTTTGATATTATGATTTTTTGCGACATCTTGGAGAACTTCGGATAATTCATGTCCAAGTTTCATGTCAAATGAGTTTAAGCGATCTGATCGATTTAATGTGATATAAGCAGCCATTTCTTTTATTGTATATTGCAAGCTATCATAACTCATTATTTTCTGAGAATCAGTTAAAAGCTTTTAAGTATTTGGTGGCATTGATATGAAAGGGTGAACATTTTGAAGAAAATACTTTACTCTTTACTTTAATCGAGTATTTTTTTTCTTTTTCTTAAATCAAACAACTTAAACCATGAAACGCAGGTAACACCAACAAGAGCAGCGATAAGAAAGTCAGTCAGAAGAACTGATGAAAAATGGAAGAGATTTTGCAAAAACGGAATTAAAATTATCATAAATAAAGATAACATCGCGCCAACAACAACTAACCAGAGCGCTTTATTTTTTGAATTGACGGTTGTGACCAATCTACGTGATCCAGAGAGATTGACAATTATCAACATGATATTCGCAATAACTAAAGTGGCAAAAGATAATGTTCGAGCTCGATCTTCATTTGCTGGTGTCCCATTGTAGAACCAAAGGAAGATAAAAATTACTGCGATAAGGACACTGAGTCCTTGGATGAAGCTGTAGAAGAAGTTCTTCTGTCCGAACAGGCGTTCCTTGAGGTTTCTAGGGGGACGATTCATGATGTTTTTCTCTTCAGTTTCTGCCTCAAAGACTGTCGAACACGCAGGATCAATAATCAATTCAAGAAAAGCGATGTGAGCAGGTAACAAAACCAAAGGTAATCCCATCAAAACAGGGATGAACGCCATCCCTGCGATAGGGACATGGACAGAAAAAATATAACTAATTGATTTTCGTAAATTATCGAAAATTCTTCTTCCCAATCTCACTGCTTGTACAATGGATGAAAAATCATCATTCAATAACACAATCGCTGATGATTCACGAGCAACATCAGTACCTCGCTCACCCATCGCGATACCGATATGTGATGATTTCAACGCAGGTGCATCATTGACTCCATCTCCAGTCATTGCGACAATCTCTCCGTTGGCTTTCAGAGCGTCAACGATGGCTAATTTTTGCTCAGGTATGACCCGGGCAAAAATATTAAAGGTTTTTATTTTTTCTCGGAGTTCCTCTTGGTTCATCTTAGAAAGCTCAGGGCCGGTAATAAATTGTTCAGGATTTTTGAGACCGATTTGGCGTGCGATATGCTGAGCAGTCCCGGGGTAATCTCCGGTGATCATAATCATTCTCATACCAGCTGTGTAGCATTCTTTCAAAGAAGGGGCGACAGTTGATCGAAAAGGGTCAACAAACCCGAGTAATCCAACGAATACGAATTCAAAGTCATGTTGTTTGTCTGGTAAAAAATCCTCCTTGAAACTGGATCGAGCCACCCCAAGGACTCGAAGACCTTTATCGGTCAATTCTTTAACATGAATGAGTAATTCTTTTGTTTGTTCTGTTGTGAAATGACACAGATCCGCTATCGCTTCTGGTGCACCTTTCGCTGCGATGACATGTTCTTTTCTATCTGAGGATTCCCAGACATGAGATAAGGCTAATAGATGTTTCGAGAGAGGATACTCACGGACTAACTTCCACTGATCATGGATATGCTCCGTCTTTAGAAGAAACTTTTCAGTAGTACTTTTAATTTCCTTTTCGATAGGGTCAAAAGGGTCACGTTGACTAGCAAGGTAGCCGTACTCTAACAGGTCATGAAAACACTCAGGTAATGGTTTTTCCCCATTTTTCTCCATATCATAGAAGTGATTATCACAAAAAAGTGAACTTAACATCATTTTATTCTGGGTTAATGTTCCAGTTTTATCGACACATAGCACAGTGGCAGCACCAAGCATTTCAATAGAAGCAGTGTTTCTTGTTAGGACTTGTCGTTTTGACATCCGCCAGGCACCTAGACTCATGAATATCATCAGAACAACAGGGAATTCCTCCGGAATAATCGCCATACTCAAACTGACGCCAGCAAGAAATCCCTCAATCCAGTTCCCACGGGTGATTCCATAGATAGCAATAACTAAGATACAGAGAAAAATTCCAGCAATAGCGAAATTTTTCACTAACTGATTTGTTTCTTTTTTCAGCAGGGTCTCTTCAGGGGTAATCTTCTGTAGTGCCTTACCAATTTTCCCCATTTCTGTTTGAATACCTATACTAAGAACTCTAACAATCCCATGACCCTGAATGACCAAGGTTCCGGAGAAGACAAAGGGTAAATCATCCCCTCCGGGTTGTGCTATTGATGTTTTTCCATCCCATTCTGATTTTCGCACTGCCAAGGATTCGCCAGTGAGAAGCGATTCATCTATGGAAAGATTTTGGGAGAAAATAACGACAGAGTCAGCGGGAACACGATCCCCTTCTCGAAGAATACAATAATCTTCTCGAACAACCTCACGTCCGGCAATACGTTTTTGCTGTCCATCTCTGATTACCAATGCACGGGGGCTGGAAAGATTTTTTAACGCCTCTAACGCTCGTTCAGTTTTTCTCTCCTGATAAAATGTTATCCCGATAACGACAAAAACAAAAAAAAGCAACATTAACGCGTCTTGTTTTTCTCCAAGAATAATATAAATGAGACCTGCGCCAATAAGGAGTAATAGCATAGGTTCAAGGAGGACATGGAGTAAAATGATGAATATGTTTTGTCTTTTCTGTGAAGGAAGCTCATTATATCCCTCATCTTTCAAACGTTTCTGTGCTTCGTCCTCAGATAATCCTGTTATAGTCTCAATAGGAATTTCTTTGGTTTGATCTTGGGATCTTTGAGAAGATGCTTTCATTATTAAAGAGGGGGAACAACTTTCTTAGATATAGGTTTTTTCATCTGTAAAAAAAATAAGAAAAGAAGAGTAGTTATGTTATGGATTAGGATATCCACCGATTTTTAGGGTTGGGTCTCCGAGTAGGATGAACTCTTCGACAGTAAACGCGTCATCATTGACATCGGTGATATACTCGTTTTGCATCTGAGTCATCATTTGACCAAGGTACATACTGTTATTGTATGCAGAGAAGAATTCAACAGACATTTTCCCAGCACCATCATCAACACCGCCATAAGCAGTACGGGTTGCTCCAATTGTTGCAATCGCACCCCCGTTTTCATGGTTGACGAATGCCCATGCGTAACAAGGAAGTCTTTTTGATGTGTTAACACTTAGGATTTTTGCCGCTAGATCAAACATCCGATATTGCCGATAGTCAAGGAGATCTTGGAGGATAAAATCGATTTTTGCGGTAAGGCATGCATCAAAAAATATAATTGGTAGTTTATATCCATTTTTTTGATCATCGATGTATGGAGTAAAATAATATTTCATTTGTAATCCAGCTGTAGTATAAGTTCCCATCCCATGTTCAAATCCATGACCGGAATAATCCAAAAACCCTGCTCCTTGGGAAATTGTATCTGAAATTGTGCGTCTATTAAAATTATTTTTTGACGTCCAGATCATAGTTGGGTTAAATTTCGACATAATACCCCTAACAATTTCATTGATTTCTTCACCATCATTTCCAGGTGACCAGCGGAAGGTGTTTCCGCCAATAAAAATCATTGTGTTAAACCAGTCGCTGCCATAGGTTTCAGTCTCATAATGGATGATTTTATCTACAGTAACGTTCACATCTTTAAGAGAATCACAGGCGAGTCGACCAAGATGAACATCTGGGAAGTGATCGACGCGATCGCTTGGCTCATCAAATTTATCATTGCTGTTGGTATCCCAACTGGAAAAGTTTCCGGAGGCATCATAGATATCAGAATAGTACAAATCCGTAATCATCTTTTCATCCCAATTCCAGAGCATCACGTAGCTTCGTCGTATTGGAAGCTTATCGAAACCTCCCACAAGTAAAACCGAGGTGATGGAGTCTGTTTCTATAGCGTTTTTTATCGTGTATTTTATCTGTTCTAGGAGATCTCGGCCTGTTGAATGGGTTGCAATCCATTCGGTTGTTACGAGGATTGTTGGAATGTTATATTGATTCTTGTGTATAATAAGAGGTTGTAATCCTTCAGTGAATTCTTCTGGAGCAATGACGAGTAACTTGTTTTCGGTGGAAAAGCTTTGTGGATATTGAGGCGGTTCATAAGTCACAATAATCTGCGCGCTTGGTGTGAAAAGGAGAGTTTGTTGTGGTGGAAGATAAAGAAGAGGATAATAGCAGACTGAAAGGAGAATCACATGTTCATTCCCATTTAAACCAGCACTTATTTGATAATCTAAGCGAGATATTGGATACGTGTTCTGAGTTGAATACACTTCTTCGTTTTTTACTTGTTTTTTATTCGATGGGATAATCGAACCACTAGAAATCGGTGTTGGTTGAGCAGCGGGAAGAATCTCTTTCGTTAGTTTTACTATTTGTTCAGAGGAAGCAGTAAAAGAGACGTCTTTTATGATTGTTCCAAATGGGAAAGAAAACAACTTTGTATACATCGGCAATGTTGGATTTCCTGGTGAGGTAGCATAGGAGGTTGCTTCTTTGATTTCTACAGAAAAATAATTATTTTGATCTGTTAGCACAGGCTCTGAAAAATATATGTCCTCTTGAAGTGATAATTTTTGGTTTTGAGTGTTAATTGCTATACTTGATCCAATACCACTTATTATTACTACTCCCACTAGGAGGATTGGCAGTATTCTCTTCATATTTTTCCCCTTATTATAATCGTATGTTACTCTTATAGAGATTATTATATTTAAATTTTCTTTAATCTAAATATGTAAAAAGATCAAGTCAGGAGACACGAAATATTATATAAAACAAACCTTATTTCCGACCAGATTATATTCATGGAAGAAAACAACTACGATTATATTGCTATCGAGAAGAAATGGCAAAACAAATGGTTTGAGGCAAACATCAATATAGCCAGTAAAGAAAAACAAAAGAAATTCTTCATTCATTTTGCGTACCCGGGGGTTTCAGGTTACCTCCATGTCGGTCATATGCGTGGATTTACCTATTGTGATGTCATCGCTAGGTATAAACGAATGACCGGCTACGACGTATTGTTTCCCGCTGGATTTCATGCATCTGGAATTCCCTCTGTTAGTTTTGCAAAAAAGGTAGAAAGACAAGATGAAGATACCCTGAAACTTTTAAAACAAAACGGATGTTCCGAAGAATGTATCAGAAGATTAAAAGATCCTGTCGAAGTCGTCAATTACTTCAGTACAGTCTATGTCGATGATTACTGGAAACGGTTTGGTTTTCTGATAGATTACACGAGATTAATGAATACGATCTCGGATGGATATAGGAAATTTATTCAATGGCAATTTCATAAATTGCATGCAAAAAATCTCTTAATACAGAAACCACATTTTGCGCCCTACTGTCCAAACTGTGGACCGGTCGCGGTTGACAAATCAGAAACCGATGTATCACAAGGAGGATCAGCTGAAATCCTTGATTTCACAGTTTTGAAATTCAAACTCAAAGATGGGACGATTCTCCCTGCCGCAACACTCAGACCAGAAACAATTTTTGGTGTCACCAACATGTGGGTAAATCCCAAGGTTGAATATCATAAAGTAAAAATCAAGAACGAAACCTGGATCTGCTCCAAAGAATGTATACAAAAACTTTCGTATCAATATGATGATGTTCAGCCTCTTCGCGATACTATCAAAGGTACAAACTTGATAGGAAAAACCTGTGTTGTTCCAGAAATCAACAGAGAAGTCCCGATTCTTGCTGGTGTATTTGCAGATCCTAATGTTGCCACTGGAATAGTCATGTCCGTGCCAGCTCATGCTCCCTATGATTGGATAGCATTAGTCGAATCACAAGAAAAAATTGAGGTAATTAAAATAATCGATGTCAAAGGATTCGGCAATAATCCCGCAAAAGAAGCATGTGACCAACTTCAAATAAAGAGTCAAATAGAAACAGAAAAACTCAACGAAGCAACTGAAATTGTGTATAAAAAAGAATACCATACCGGGATATTGAACGAAAAATGTGGTAAGTACGCTGGTATAAAAATCGCAGAAATCAAAGACACGGTAAAAAACGATCTGATTCTGAAGAACCGTGCAACTCTAATGAAAGAATTCTCAGAAAAAGTAATCTGCAGATGCAAGGAAACGGTCGTGATAAAACAAATACCCGATCAATGGTTCATTAAATACAGTGACTCTGTTTTAACAAGAGAATCTAAAGAGCATGCAGCGACCATGACTATTTATCCTCAGGAGTATAAAAATGAATTACCAAAAATCCTTGACTGGTTTGGTGATCGAGCCGCAATCAGAAAAGGCTCCTGGCTTGGAACTGAATTTCCTTACAAGAAAAACTGGATAATCGAACCTATATCAGATTCAACACTTTATCCTGCGTATTATATCCTCTCGTCATATGTGAATAAAAAGATGATTTCCGCAAAAGATATGACCGATGATTTCTTTGACTATGTGTTCTATGGACTTGGATCTCCACAACATAAAATCTGGCAGACCATTAAAGCAGATTTTGACTACTGGTACCCTGTTGATATTAATCTAGGCGGAAAAGAGCATAAAACTGTTCACTTCCCAGTCTACATCATGAACCATGTTGCGATTATGCCAGAGCAGAAACGTCCACATGGGATTTTTGTGCACTGGTGGGTAACACAAAAAGGGAAAGAAAAAATCAGTAAATCAAAAGGTGGTGCAGAACCTATTGTTGAAGCTGCAGTTACGTATGGTATCGATGCATTACGTCTCTATTACATGCATATCGGATCACCTTTTGTTGATATTGAATGGGATCCTGAAAGTGTCCTTAAATATAAAAACCGGATCATCAACATTTGGAAACTTGTTCAACAAATCTCTGAGATAAAAGAAAAGAAACAACAGAGTCTTGATAACTGGCTGAGAAGTAGCCTTCAACGACGAATACAGAGAATTCTAAATGCATTTGAGACCTTTGACCTACGGGTTACCTCCAATGAAATCTTTTTTGAATGCCAGAAAGACCTACAATGGTACTTAAAACGAAAGGGAGCAAATAAAGAATTACTTAATCAATTTGTTCATACCTGGATTGTACTTTTGACACCGATTACACCACATCTAGCTGAGGAACTGTGGGCGATACAGGGACACAACCTTTTTGTTTCTAACGAAAAATATCCCGAGTTCAACCCCAAGGAGATTTCTGAACAGGATGAGGTAGGAGAATACCTTCTTACTAGAGTCATAGAAGATACTAACGAGATTCTCAAGGTTACAAAAATCACACCAAAAAAAATCTGTATTTACACATCTCCTGAATGGAAACAAAAAATTTTCAGAAGAGCTTTACAACTTGTTGCTGAAAATCAATTCAATGTTGGTCTAGTCATAAAAGAAACATTGACGGACCCATTGATGAAACCATTCGGTCAACAAGTATCCCAATTTGTTTCAAAAATTGGTAGTGAGATAAAAATGTTTAGTGAAATAGATCGTAAGCGATTCCTTATTCCTATTAGCGAAAAAGACTATCTCTTGAATGCAAAATATTATCTCAATGAAGCATTTAACTGCGAGGTGGAAATCTATAGTGCCGATGATAAAAACCTTTATGATCCTACAAATAAAATAAAGTATGCAATTCCCTTAAGACCCGCGATCTATATCGAATAAAAAGATGGATTATGTCAAAGAAATTTGTTCGAATCTGCCCAGAATGTAACAGCACGGATACAAAACCGGACATGTCAGCAGACTCCTATTCCAAGGGTCTTTTAAATAAATGGCAATGTAACACCTGTGGTTTTACCGGGTTGTTTTTTCCAGAATACACCCAAGAGGATTTAAAAAAAATTAGAGAAAAAAAATAGGGAAGATAGACCTATGTTGCTTTCGTTTTCCTCCATTTGATAAAGATAATCGTACTAAGTAGAGAGAGAACGAGTAAGAGACTTATCATGACAAGTATAAGGGTTACTGGGAGTGGTAAAGTAGGGGATGTAGGGAATACAGATGCAAAGAGTACATCAGACTTTATTGTATTACCAGCGACATCGGTAACATTGATTTGAAATTCATAATAACCGTCTCCGTCTTGGGCTGAAAAATTCCATTGAAAAGGAGGGGAAATCAGTATATCTCCATATGATGTCCAGCTACTCCAATTGGATTTATCCTCAGAAAATCGATAATATAAAGAGATTTCTTTAATACCGCTACCGTTTTGATCATTAGCAAGTCCGATCACGGTAAAGTTATATGATAAAATCGGTTCTTTTATTTCGACATTTCCAATTGGTTTGACTGTGTCTTTTCGGATTTCATTCGTAGTTAATAGCGTATTTCCTAATGTATCATTGATCTTGAAAAATAAGTTATAAACCTCACCTTCGTTTATTAGGTTCCAATATTCTTCTTTTAAACTCCAGGGCGTGTCATAAGTACTTGTATTTATATCAGTCGCAATGGTGGTCCATGAATACTCAGAACTCGGGCGATATTGAATAGTATCAAGACGGAAATCATCTTCGAACACCATTAAGGATATTAATCGCTCTTTGAACCAAATGATGTCTCCTTGGATACTCGGTGGAGTTGGCTTCGTCCAATCATATAAAAATGAGATGTCTCCTTTTGTGGGATAATTTTCAGTGTTTCCTGCTTTGTCGATAGCGATGGTGCAGATTTCAAAATACCCGCCATGTTGACTTGGGTTGTTTGTGAAATTGAATTTCCAATGCGGTGAATTTTGGGTAGAGTTAGCAAAATATTTCCAATCCCCGGTGTAACTCCCTGTTGATGAATAACGGTAGTATAGTTTGACTTGTTGTATCCCACTGGCAGTGGTTCCGTTATCGAAGGATGAAGCATTAATCCATATGAATTTTGTAGATGCGTTATATCGCGGTTTTATTGATTCTGTTAGGATATAGGAATTTGGTGCGGTAATATCTGAGATATTTGATTTGAAAGATTTTGTTGCCTTGTTTCCTGCGATATCTTTAATGCTGAATTCGATGCTTGTAAGTGATGTAATATTACTATAATTAGGTATCTTAGAAAGATTTGCAGTAATATTTTGTATCTGTGTCGTTCCATTAAGTCCAGTACATTGGGCTGAAGAGGTATAGGGTAATGTTTTATTGGTTAATGTTTTATTATTAATAACATATTGGAGAGTATATGTTGCTGAATTAACAAGCAATCCCGTTTGATTATCTATAACTTTAATACTGATCTTAGAGACAGGTTTTCCAGTAAATGGTGGAGTAGTCGAAGGGTATAAATATGGAGGTTTTGTGTCTACTGAGAAAGTTTTGGTTGCCTCGTTTTGAGCTAAGTCTTTAATGCTGAATTTGATGCTGATTAGTGATGTAATATTACTATAATTAGGTATCTTAGAAAGATTTGCAGTAATATTTTGTACTTGCGTCGTTCCATTTAGTCCAGTACATTGGGCTGAAGAGGTATAGGGTAATGTATTATTATTAATGACATATTGGAGAGTATATGTTGCTGAATTAATAAGCAATCCCGTTTGATTATCTCTAACTTTAATACTGATCTTAGAGACAGGTTTTCCAGTAAATGGTGGAGTAGTCGAAGGGTATAAATATGGTGGCGTAGTTGAAGAGTCAAATAGAAAGGATTTTGTTGCCTCGTTTTCAGCACAGTCTAAAACGCTAAATTTTATGCTTATTAGTGACGTAATTTGATCAAAATTAGCTATCTTAGAAAGATTTATGCTTATATTTTGTTCCTGTTTCGTTCCATTTAGTCCAGTACATTGGGCTGAAGAGGTATAGGGTAATGTATTATTATTAATGACATATTGGAGAGTA
>Ga0315277_10001027_pt1 | contig 41825 bp, 37 predicted proteins | sample YL17G05_15_MG_FD_203695 | JGI IMG/M metagenome (GOLD analysis project Ga0315277, IMG submission 203695) | Sediment microbial communities from Yellowstone Lake, YNP, Wyoming, USA - YL17G05_15 | ecosystem: Environmental > Aquatic > Freshwater > Lake > Sediment | place: USA: Wyoming | collected... | reverse complement strand
ACTAAAAAGGAGCCAAAAAGAGCGGGCAAGAAACGAAGGGATAAAAAATTAAAATCACCGTAATTACTATTAACAGTAAAATCAAATCCGGGTTTAATCTTTCCTAAAAAACCAAAAAGAGCTAGCAACATTTTCCCCAAGGGCGGATGAATATCAAAATAGTATTGGTGGGAGAAATATTTGGTTGCATAAAGCCCGAAATGGGCTTCGTCAAAGACAACTTTTGGAGGAAAATTGAGGTTAAAAAATCTGGTAAAGAAACTAAAAATTCCCAGGAATAATGCTTCCCAAGAATTCAAAATTTTGAAAACAAGTCCAGTTTTCATTAGTCTTTCCTAAAAAAGTAGGAATGATAAAAATTACATCTTCAAAAAGACTTAATTTTTATCATTAAACATTGAAACTATATCTACGGCGCCAGATAGCCTTGGATAAAGTAGACAATCCCTCTGGCTAAAACAGCAACCACTATTCCAATTAGGGCATACATAATTATGTGCCTAGCTTTCTCAACCTGTTCTGGAGAACCAGAAGCCATCACAAATAAAATACCGGCATAGAGAAGGAATATTACCGACAGGACTAATAAAATCGTAAAAAGAAGGTTGCCAACTAATATAACCGTTGATAGGAACGGTAATACAGGTGCTGTTACGATTGTTGTTGGTTGGGCTAATGTCATTACTGGTAGAATTAAACCGATTAAGATCTGAATCGCTAAAATTTTTTTCATATTTAGTTTAATTTTAAATGTTTAACTCGACCTTTTTATATTTTATGGAACTCCAAGATATTGTCTTAAAAAAGTGATGAGACCCTTGGCTAATAAAATAATAAATAAACCAATGAGGGTGTAAAGAATTATTCCCCTTGCCTTTTCAACTTGAGCCGGATTCCCAGCTGCAGTTACAAAAAAGATTCCGGCAATAATTATCATTAAAGGAGTTACGACCAAGCCAACCGTAAAAATAAAATCGATAATCCCGCCTATCAGAGCTTCCAGAGACGTGTGAATTATAGGATTTGTTATGATAATACTATCTGCTTCAGCAGTCAGTGCCGAAAAGAGACATGCTAAAATTAGAACTAAACCAATGTAGGTAATTGAAATAAATGCTTTTTTCATATTATATTATTTTATCCCATTAGAAATTTAAGAGCAAGATTGTTCGTTTTTTGCTGTTCATAAAAATTTCTAACGGGACTTCGCCAAAATTAATCCCCAGTGGTAAGGACCGGCCTCAAATTCTTCTTCTACTTTTAAACCGACTTCCTTGGTAATTTCTTTGACTTCTTTGCTTGAAATCCTTCCTTCTTTTGGTCCCAAAGGGCTGTTTGTTTGCCAGTCAACAATTAAAATTTTTCCTTCAGGCCTTAAAACTCTTTTTCCTTCTTTTAAAACTGATTTTTTGTCTTCAACTTGAAATAAAAGGTTGGTTATTAAAACCAAATCACAGGATTCGGAAAAAACATCAACCTTCTTTTCAACATCAGATTTTATGACCGCAATATTTAAAATCCTCTCTAATTTTGCCTTATCTTTTAACGCCGAAAGGGGTTCTTCTAAAATATCTATAGCATAAACTTTTCCTTCCTCCAAACGTTTCGCCAGAGGTATTGCCCAACCTCCAGAACCTGAACCGAAATCGGCCGCTATCATTTCTTTGCGCAATTCTAAGTGTTTTAAAACTTCCGATGGATTTAAGAAACTTTCCATAAAATTAATTAGATACAAGTAGTGGAGGCCACCTTGTCTCCTTCCTCAAGTTTCATAATTTTTACTCCTTGGGTGGCTCGGCTGAGAATTGGAATATTTTTTATCTCAGTTCTTATTACTTGACCTCTTTGAGAAATCACAATTAAATCTTCTTCTCCGCTTAAAACCTTTGAGGCAACTATTTCTCCTGTTTTGGGAGTAGTTTTGGACGTTATTATTCCGCTCCCCCCCCTTCCCTGAATTCTGTATTCTTTTAAATCGGTTTTTTTCCCATAACCATTCTCGGTTACTATCAATAAATATTTTTTTTCTTCCTTTATTTTCGGAGTCTGAAAAACATCCATACCAACCAATTTATCCCCCCCTTGCAATCTAATTCCTCTTATGCCTGAAGCCGGTCTTCCCATTTCCCTTAATGATTTTTCTTTAAAACGAATGCTTTTCCCTTTTTTTGTTATTAAAATTATCTCGTCTTCGCCGCAACTCTTTGAAACTTTTTTCAATAAATCGTTGCCTTTAAGAGTCATAGCAATTAATCCTGATTTTCTGACATTTTCAAATTCGGATAGGGCAGTTTTCTTAATTATACCATCTTTAGTCGCCATTACTAAATATTTTATCCCCAGATTTTGATCGCTTTTACCCAGAAAAATCATAGATAAAACCTTTTCCTGAGGGGATATTTCCAGAAAGTTTAAAAGCCCTCTTCCCTTAGCAACCCGATTTCCTTCCGGAATTTCGTAAGCCGGACTTCTGAAAACCCTTCCTGAATCAGTAAAAAATAAAAGATTATCGTGGGTATTAGCGGTCAAAAAGTGTTCAACAATATCTTCTCCCACGGTTTTCATCCCCAAAATTCCTTTTCCCCCCCTTCTTTGAAGTTTATAATTTTGGGGGTTTATTCTCTTAATATAACCGCCCTGAGTCAGGGTAATGATTGTTTCTTCTGCGGGAATTAAGTCCTCTTCAGCAATTTCTCCAACTTTTTGGGCGTGAATTTTTGTTTTTCTTTTATCTCCAAAGTTTTCTTTTAGAGAGTCAAGCTCTCTCCTAATAACTTCCTTTATTTTTTGGGGACTCTTCAAAATAGCTGACAATACTTTGATTCTCGCGAGCATTTCCTTCAGTTCATCTTCAATCTTTTTTCTTTCCAATCTGGCCAGGGCAGACAGTTTGGTCTCTAAAATGGCATTGGCCTGTATCTCGGTCAATCTGAATTTTTTAATTAACCTTTTTTGAGCATCTTCCCGACTCTCCGATTGTTTAATAGTTTTAATTACATCATCAATTCTTGATAGGCACTTATGAAGTCCTTCTAAAATATGAGCCCTTTCTTTGGCTTTTTCTAAATCATGCTTTGTTCTTCTAAAAATGACATCTTTTCGGTGCAAAAGGAAGTAATTCAAAAGTTCTGGCAAATTTAAAACTCTGGGCTGAATTCCATCGACCAGAGCTAGCATATTTAAATGGAAAGTTTTTTGCAAATCGGAGAATTTATATAATCTGTTCAAAATCTTTTGAGGATAGGCGTCTCTTTGCAAATCGATAACAATTCTCATCCCTTCTTTGTCCGATTCGTCTCTGATATCTTTTACCCCCTCTATCTTTTTTTCCTGAACTAAACTTGCAAAGTGTTCAATCAAAACTGATTTTTGAACCTGAAAAGGAATTTCTGAAATTATAATTTGTAATCGGCCGGTTTTTTCTTTTTCAACAATTTCCGCCTTGCCCCTGGTTAAAATCGGCCCTTTCCCCTGGGAATAAGCAATGAGAATTTCTTTTTGGTCAAAAATTTCTCCACCGGTTGGAAAATCGGGTCCTTTAATAAAATTAAAAAGGTCTTCGGTCGTTGCTTTAGGATGGTCAATTAAATAAATCAAGGCGTCGCAAACTTCGGATAGATTATGAGAGGGGACGTTCGTTGCCATTCCCACGGCAATCCCCAGGGAACCATTCAATAGAAGCTGGGGAAGGGGGGAAGGCAAAACAACGGGTTCTTTTCTTGTGCCATCGTAATTGTCAATGAAATCAACCGTGTTCTTCTCAATGTCATTTAACATTTCCTCACCAATTTTTGAAAGACGGCATTCGGTATATCGCATGGCCGCCGCTGTGTCCCCGTCAACCGAGTTGTGGACAAAAACTCCAGCGGAGAGCGCAAAGTTGTGCCAAGGACTAACAGTTAAATCATAAACATCTTTTTTTTGTTTAATAATTCTAATTTCAACTACTTTGTGATTATTTTTTCGGTTTATTTCAGATGATAATAAAAGCTGATTGTTCCCGTAATATTTCTGAATCCCCAAATCCCAACTCGTAAAACTCTTAGTCCCAAAAATTTCTTTTCTTACCTGCTCAAACTTTTCTTTACCCAGGGGGAAATTATTAGTTGCCAGATAGTTGCATATTTTTAGAAATTTTTTCTTCCCCGTTAAATTAGTTGTCCTTTTTTGATTACTGGCGACGATTTTTTCGTGAAATAATTGTCTATATTCGGGAATTCGCCACAGCCTTTTCAATGTCGCTGACGCCCTCTTGCTAAATATCTCAATGACTTCCGGGTGATTTTTGATATATTGCTTGTTTATTTCGCTTAAAAATCTGATCTTTTTTTCTCTGTAATCTTTGTTTTTCCAATTTTCTGAATTTCTTTTAGATAATCGCTTGGAATAAATTTTTCTATTTTTTTCGTTAGACCAAAATTTTTTTCTTCCATCGGCAATATTTTTTACATAGTCTAAATTGTTTTTGTGGCGATCCGAAGCGATCTCTTTATGATATTGCCAATGGTCTTGCCATTGAATCCTTAAAATATTGTCTGGATTATTATTTAATTTATTAAAATCTTTATGATGTCTAATTCTGCCGGCGCTTTTTTTGTAAATTCCGTCTTTCAAATTCCAATCATCAGCTAAACGATGCACGAAGTCCATGATCTCTTTAATAGGTTGATAAACTAATTCGTATCCTTTCAAATTTTTATCTTTGCCATTGTATAAATTTAAGTAAAGCGGCATAAGAGAATCACCTGCCTTCAAGCTCTTGGCTTTTTTATAGTTTCCATCTCTCAGCATAAATCGGTGATCCAGAGTGCATTTAATTTTTTCTCCGTTATCTAAAATAACCTCCATTATTTCTTTGTTTCTTCTGGTTAGTCTTGGATTTTTAATCTCAGTAATCTCAATCTTTTTAGCTTCGGAATTAAAAGTAAAAGTCCAGTGCTTTTTTCCTTCTTTCTGCTCCTTGATAAGATCCCTAAAGCTTAAATCTCTTCCGTCGCAGATCCTAATTTTAGTATCTTCTGTAAAGCAGCCAAAATTTCCCTGTCCGTTAATTAAAGGGTAGCGCAACGAAAAATCTTGGGCCATTCTGGTTAAAGAATCGTAGACAGCGACATCGCCGTGAGGGTGATATCTCCCCAGGCAACTTCCCACAACGGTCGCAGATTTTCTAAATTTTGCGTCGTGGCGAAGCCCGTCTTCTAACATCGTGTACAAAATTCTCCGGTGAACCGGTTTTAAACCATCTCTAACATCCGGCAAAGCCCTTGAGATAATCACTGACATCGCATAGTCAATATAAGACTCCTTCATCTCCTCAGTTATTTCTCTGGGTTTTACAAGACCTATTCCAGTATTTGTTTGTTTAATTTTTTCTGCCATTTTCCGATTTTATCCGGCACTTATGGTTTTAATACTATTATTTTTGCCTCCTCTGGCAAAATATCTTTCTTTTTTATGGATAATTTATTTTCAGGTACAATTGATTTTATCCCCAGACTCTTTAAAAATTTATCTAACCCGTCTAATTTAACCTTCAATTTGGGAATTTGATAATGCATTGGAATTGTAATATGGGGCTCTATCTGGGACATTATATTAAGGGCCTCTTTGGCCGCAACAGTATAAACTCCTCCAACGGGAATAAACAAAATATCAACTTCACCGATTGCCTCGAGCTGTTCATCGGTTAGTTCTTTTTGACCTAAGTCACCCAAATGACACAATTTTAAATCTTCAGCCTCTATTGTATAAATCGTATTTTCTCCCAGGAGCCCTGGCGGAAACCAGGGAGGACGGGGAGTGGGTGTCGTCTTTCCTTGAGAATTATCATGAAATGCCCGAATTCCCCCGATAAAGACGTTTTTTACATCGTACTCACCCGGGCCGTCTATTAAAAAAAAGTTTCCTCCACCCTTGGGCGATTGGACTGCTTTTGTGTTGTTGTGGTCTTGATGATGATGGGTGACTAACAAAATATCGGCTTCTATTTTCGGAAGCTTTAAACCTATTTCGTCAAAAAAAGGGTCAATAACAATCGATACCTGATTATTTTTACCCTGACTTGTTATTATTTGAAAACAAGATTGTCCATGCCAAATTATTTGCATAGTGGTAAAAGAGAGTAATTATTAAATTTTATCACATCTATTGCAAATTTTCAAGAATTATTGTAAGTTATATTCTATGAAAGAACTATTAGAAAAAGAAAACCTAATGAGGCCTCCAAGAATTGGAGAACTTGTTGAGGGAAAAATTATCGGCAAGGCCAGATCAGCCGTCTATTTAGATTTAGGAATGATAGGAACGGGAATAATCTATGGTAAGGAATTTCAGGGAGCCAAAGACCGATTAAAAAATTTAAAAATTGGGGATAATACTTTTGCCAAAATAATCGACCTGGAGAACGAAGAGGGTTATATTGAATTATCAGTAAGCGGGGCGACAACCGAATTAAGCTGGGCAAGTTTGCAGCAAAAAAAGGAGGAGGGAGAAACAATATCGGTCAAAATTTTGGGAGCCAACAAGGGCGGATTGACAACAGAAATCTCCGGGATTCCGGCCTTTCTGCCGGTTTCCCAATTAAGTCCTGCTAATTATCCCCGGGTTGAAGGAGCAGATAAATCAAAGATTTTGAATGAACTTCAAAAATTTATCGGTAAAGAAATGGGGATAAAAATTTTTGACCTCAATCCAAGAGAGGAAAAATTAATTTTATCTGAAAAGGCAAGTGGAGTAGAAAAAATAAAAGAAATTCTAAAGAATTATAAGGTGGGGGATGTAATTGAAGGAGAAATTACCGGCGTCACTGACTTTGGAGCCTTTATAAAATTCGGGGAAGAAAACCTTGAAGGATTAATTCATATTTCCGAATTAGACTGGAAAATTATTGAAGATCCAACGGAGATTGTAAAAATCGGAGATAGGGTTCAGGCAAAGATTATTGACATCTCAAATGATAAAGTTTCTCTTTCTTTAAAAGCCCTGAAAAATGACCCTTGGCAAAAAGTTGAAAAAAAATATAAAAAAGGAGATGTTATTTCCGGCAAAGTAACTAAATTTAATCCTTTTGGCGCCTTTGTCCAAATCACTCCTGAAATTCAAGGACTCTGTCATATCTCTGAATTCGAAACAAAAACTAAAATGGAGGAAAACTTAAAGGTTGGTAAAAAATACGACTTCCAGATTTTGGAGATTAGATCCGAAGAACACCGAATGAGTTTGAAATTAGTAGAAAAATGACCTTCCTTAAAATAAATTGCCCGAAGGGGCATTTTTTGTTTTCAGCGATGAAGTTTCCCCCTTTCTGGTTTCCCTTCATCTTTACCTTCGCCCCACTCAGCGGGGCTTGGTGCTTGACTTTTTTTATAAACTTGGTATAATATCTTTATGATTTACCAAAGAATTATTCTTCCGACTAGACCCCACCCAGACACAATTTTAGGAATTTTCCTTTTAAAGAGTTTCGGCAAAGAAAAATATCCGGGAATTGAAAATTCCGCAATTGAAATCTTGCAAGAATTACCACAAGAGGAAACCTCAGAATCGTTAGAAAAAAAAGGAATTTTAGTTTTAGACTTGGGCGGAGGAAAATTTGACCATCATCAAAAAGGCAAAACCTTGTCTCAATTAATAGCCGACGATTTAGAAATTGCTAATGATTCCTCTTTACAAAAGTTCTTAACTTATGGCGAAAGGGATGACAAATATGGTCTAGGAACAATCTCTTCTGACCCGATTGATAAAGCTTTCGGACTATCTGGCTTGATTAACTCTTTAAATAAGGCTTTGTCTGAAAATCCAGATAAGATAATAGAAATAATCTCACCCCTACTAATAGCCCATATTCTGGAAGAAAAAAAGAGAACCGAAGAGCTGCCTAAAGAATTTGAAGAAAAACTCAAAGAAGGTAAGGCTGAGGTTTTCGAGGTAAAACAAGATAAAAAAAAGTTAAATGTTGTCATTATAGAATCTGATAATTTAAGTATGGCTGGTTGGTTGAGGTCCGCTGAGGGCAAAAAAGCTGATGTCCTTTGTCAAAAATTAAGTTCCGGTTATGTGAATATATTAACAAGACCATTAAAGAAGGTGGATTTAAGATGGTTAGCGGCTTATATTAGAAATGAAGAGGCAAAATTAAGAGGAAGGAAATTGAAATGTTTAACTATTGACTTAATGAAGCCGGGGAAAATTTTCGATGTCCCCGAGTGGTATTATGACAGAGCCACCAACTCAATCTTAAACGGCGGTCCCAATCCAAAAGGAATTTCACCTACGGCAATTTCATTTGAAAGAATAAAAGAAATTTTAAAAGAAGCCTTTTCTCAAAAGACGCCGGAAAGACTACAACCTACCCGCCACCTCATCAAGGGAAATCAATATTTTTTGGAAATAAGATTGCCAATTGAGAAAGCTAAAGAAATAAAAAAATTGTTAACTGGTCTTCCGGCCGGAATAAAAGTTCACTTTCCAGAAAATTATCATATCACTTTAATTTATTTCGGAATTCTTGAAAGCCTTTCTGAAATAATCGCAGCTATAAAAAATTCTTTAAGAAATTTTAAACCCTTTGAAATTATCATTGACGAAAAAAATTTTAAATCAGGTAAGGTTTCTGGTTATCCAACGAAAGCGTTCTATTTTGAAATCAAAGATGAAGAAGGAGGTGCAATTTTAAACGAAATTAGGGAAGACTTAGAAAATGTAGTTCCAGATTTCCAAAGAGAGGAATTTTTACCCCATCTTACTGTTGCCACTGCCCTACCCGGAATTGAAGAAAGAGTAATAAAAGATGCTGAAATGAAAATCGAAAAAGGAGAAAAAATTAAATTTTTAGTAGAAAAAATTCGCTTAACTGAAATTTTTAAAAAACCAACCGGCGAAACAATTTATAAAGCAAAAGGTAGTTTTTATCTTTAATTTTCTTCACAACTAAATAAGGGGACGGAATTCTTTTGCTCTCTGTTCTTCCGTTTTAGGGAGGTTAGAGAGGAGAAGGATCATATAAAAAAATTTTATGAAAGGAGGTAGACATGGAAATTCTCCAAGACGGAACAACTGCTCTTTTTACTCAATGCGAGATAGGATCCTTTGTTCTTCCTATAATTCAAGGGAAGGCAGGGGAAAATCCTATCGGCCTCGAGGCGAACGGAACCCTTAGCCTTTCCCTCCAAGAAAGTAAAGGGGTTACAGGTTTTCGCCTGGGGTTAATCGTACCTAAGGATGCACGGGTAGTCATCGTCCAGCGCAATCTAGGTCATTCTCCTCAACGTCTTTACCACAAATTCGCTCTGTCTGTTTTGAAAGAGGAGGAGTGGTACACCTGGGTAATGATGGACTATATGCGAGTCTACCGGAAAGACTGGAAAAATGGACGGGGAGTAACCGCCTGGACTGTTTGGCAGGCTACAATCCCCAACCGGATAGACCTCTGGTTCTTAACTCCAGAAGGACTAACGCGACTTTTCCAAGTGGGAGTGATTGCCCGGGGCGAAGGCGAAAGTCAGCATTTTCGGCTCGTGGGGGAACTTCGAGGAGAATGGCAATTATACCGGGATAACCAAAAGGGTATAGTGGGAGTTCCCACGGATCCTGTTTGGGGCTCTTTTGACACCAGACGACCAATTCTTCAAGACCCCGGTTTTAAAGATCTCTTCGAAAAAACCACCCTTCCCTCTAAGACACCATCTAAAGAGGAACTAAATCCTCCCCTGAGAGTGCCTTTGGAACCGAATCAGGCAGTTATGGATTGGTGGAGCCTATTCACCGGAACGCGAGGTCAAGGACCAATCACCCCCAACGGTTCAGACACTTGGGTTTGCGGGGAAGATTTCCTTGGCGAATCCGACCCAGACGGCATTGTTCGGCTACCTAGAGGCACCATAGTTTCCTATGAAAGGACGATACTCTTAGGAAACAGGGCCAAAAAACTCCTCAAAGTAAGACGCATCCAATAGGTATTCAAAAACCGAAAGGCTTAGGTCCCGTGTAATCTTAACAACCAGTTAAGTAGAACACGGGACTTTTGCATTACATTTGACAAAAATAAATTTTTATGTTATATATAAAACAGTACCTAATGCAGTGAGTGGAGACAGAATTAAAAAAGGAGGCAAACATGACACAGGATAAACAACCCAAGGCACCTCTCAGTGAACGAATCGCTGCTCTGAGAGGAAAAGTAACTCCAGCCCGAGAGGTCAGTAGAGCTATTAATGAGGCGCAGAAGACGGCAGCCACCAAGGAAGACGTTAAAGTCTTCTTTGAAGGGGTGGCCAAAGGCGACAGCATCGCCATTTTCCACCTCAGCCGCAAAATTCCCCGGAAGGAAGCGGTCCAGCAGTGGTTGGCATTTTCCTGGCCGGAGTGGCTGACGCGGCTTCAGATCTACGCCAGCAGTGGAGATTCCATTGCTCAAGAAGCGGTAGAGATCTACCAGACCTTCGCCAGTAACCCGCTTCTCTTATCTCAACTCCAGGAGGTGTTGGAGCGTTTTGAGCGGCCCTGCCGGGCCATCCACACTAAAGAAGAAGCAATCTCCTTCCTGGAAAAACTGGCGGATGAAGGTTTGTGGGAAGCGTACCAGGAGAATCCTAAAAAACGGAAAGCTATCCACTGGGGGAAAACCTGGTATCTCCCCAAACGGGGAATTTCCATTGCTTACCTCGGCTGGCCCTTTGCCCTGAGGGCGACAATCAGGGCTCAGAGACGGGAGACCGCAGAGCGAAGGCTTATTGAGCGGTTAAGTCCCCTTTTTGACCTTGCCACCATCGAAAGCGATCCTGAAGATCTGGGTCTAAACCGGATATTAAATGGAGAGTTCCAGACGGTGGTAATCTGGGAAGAACATCTGAAGTGGGGCGGAGAAGACAAGGGACTACTCGCAATCGCTCTGGGTCGCCGCAACCATGGCCTTACCTTGTTTATAGAAGGCTACCTCGCTGACTTTCCAATCCCTATAGAGACGCCATACGAACTTCCTGACCTCTTTACTGAGGAAAAGGAAGGAAAGCTATGGGTGAGGTTCGGAAGAATCCCCCGTTTGGAAAGGGAAGAGTATCAAACGGTTCAAATGAGCGAGCACTTGATTCAAATCCGCCTCAACGAAGAAAACAAGACGACAGCCCAGCTCGAGCTAGCGGTGGAACCGATCACCTAAAGACTTCGGTTAGTATAAAGCACTGATCTTCACTCGCTGCGGGCCCTGACGATTCATTTCGCCAGGGCCTTACTATTTTTAAGATTAATCAAATCTTGATTTTTAAAAAAATTTTTGATACGCTTAATTCATAATGCGGAACTTGGCGAAAAATTTTGTTTTTATTCTGTTGATTTTTCTGGCGATTTCGGCGGTTTTTTCTTTTTTTTCAAACCCGTTTCAAGAAGAAAAAGAAATATCGCTTAGTCAGCTAGTTCAAGATGTAAACCAAGATAAAATTAAAATAATTATAATAAGCGGCGATACTCTTCAAATAGTTTATCAAGACAATACTGAGGCTATTTCCCAAAAAGAAGCTGACACTGCTTTGACTCAAACATTGGTAAATTTAGGAGTAGATAAAAATCATTTGGATAAAGTTGACATTGAGCCAAAAAGCACGAGTAGTGTTTGGACTTGGCTGGGACCAGTTTTATACATTGTTTTGCCTTTTTTGATTTTTATAGTTTTCTTCTGGATGATATTCAAACAGGCAAGAAGTGGCGCCGCTCAAGCTTTTGATTTCACTAAGGCCAGAGCCAGATTATTTGGTGCCGGCGGTCCACCCAAAGAAAAGATTACCTTTGATGACGTTGCCGGTTTAAAAGAAGCAAAAGAAGAACTAAAAGAAATTGTTGACTTTCTAAAAAATCCCAGAAAATATTTACAAATGGGAGCCAGAATTCCAAGAGGAGTTTTATTGGTTGGATTTCCTGGAACCGGAAAAACTTTACTGGCAAAAGCAGTGGCTTCCGAAGCCGCAGTCCCATTCTTTTCGATTGTCGGTTCAGAGCTAATTGAACTTTTCGTCGGCGTGGGCGCAGCCAGAACCCGAGACCTTTTTGCGACCGCCAAAAAAGCAGGAAAGGCAATAATTTTTATTGATGAAATTGACAGTATCGGCCGGGTCAGAGGAATCGGAGTTACCGGCGGTCATGAAGAAAGAGAACAAACTTTAAACCAGATTCTGGCAGAAATGGACGGTTTTGAGAGAGAAGACGGCAGGGTGGTTATTGCAGCAAGTATAACCGGTAATACTCCTGTCTTAATAAAAAAAGGGGGGGAATACAAGTTATTGCCCATTGCTCAAATAATTGATTCTTATTACAAAGAGGGAGAAGAAAAAATTGAAAAAGAGGCAAATGACTTAGAAGTTTTAGGGTTTGAAAAAAAGTTAACAAAGAAATATGGCTCAAAAAAGAATATTTATTTTCAAAATAGCGCTTTTAAAAAAGTAAAAAGTGTGTACCGGCACAAAGCAAACGAAATTTACGAAATTGAATATGAAGGTGGAAAGATTAAAACAACGGGGAATCATTCTCTTTTCATAAGAACTAAAAATCGCGGTCTCAAGGCCGAGATGGTATCCAATCTAAAACCAGGAGACATTTTAGTCGATTTTCCTCTTAAGATTAGCAGAACAGATAAAGCCAAAAGAAATATTAGAGCGCATGAATTTCAGAAGGGATTTAATTTAGAATTACCAATTTGGCAAATTCTTTTTGAAAAATTTGAACCAATTAATTTTGCTTATCAATATGCATTAGCTAATACTACCACCATTTCGCAAAACAAATTGGGCAAATTATTGGGATTTTCCCAAAGAACGATTGGTAAGTGGCAACAAGGGATATGTATACCTAGGGTTCTATCTAAAAATTATTATCAACACAAAGACATCCTGCCAGAAAAAGTGAAAGTTACGCCTAATTTATTGCGCTTATTTGGATATTACGCCGCCGAGGGATATGCAAGAAAAGAAATTGATTTTTGCCTGAACGAGAAAGAAACGGAAAAAATAGAGGATATTAAAAAACTAATGAAAGATATTTTTAATATAGAACCGCAAAGAATAAAAACCGCAACTCATAATGCCGTTAATATTGTTTATCAATGTAAACCTTTGGCTAATTTTTTTACTTATTACTGCGGAAAAGGAGCAAGAAATAAGCATGTGCCCTCTTTTCTCTTTGAAACACCATTTGAATATTTCCAAGAATTTTTTCGGGGCTATTTTTATGGCGACGGATATAATTACAAATCCGGAAAGGGCGAAGTAACTTCAGTAAGTAAACAATTAATTTTGGAATTGAATTGGCTTTTCCGAATGCATGGCTTCAAAAGCTATGTTCATTTTTTCCGAGCAAAAGAAGGAAGAAAAATAAATAACGGAAAACCTCTGTCTGAAACTCTTGCCTGGCGACTAGGGTTTGGAAAAACACAAAATCCCTTAAATGTCTTTGACAAAAGAGCGCAAGGTTCTGTTCATAGAGCAATCATTAAAAAGATTAGAAAACTCCCTTATAATGATTACGTATATGATTTTTGCGGGTGTGAAAATGAAGCGTTTTTTGCCGGCGAAAACCCTGTTTTGGCTCATAATACCAATCGTCCCGATGTTTTAGATCCGGCACTCTTACGACCGGGAAGATTTGATAGAAGAATAGTCTTAGACCTGCCCGATGTTAATGATAGAGAAGAAATTTTAAAGATTCATTGCCGGGGAAAACCCTTGGCCCTGAATGTTAATTTAAGAGAAACTGCCGAGAGAACTCCGGGGTTTTCCGGAGCAGATTTGGCGAATGTTGTTAATGAGGCGGCGATTTTCGCTGCCAGAAGAGGTAAGCATCAAGTCTTCCAGGAAGAATTTTTAGAATCGATTGAAAAAGTTTTATTGGGACCGGCGAGAAAGAGCCATATTTTATCAAAAAAAGAAAAAGAAATTGCTGCTTATCATGAAGCTGGTCACGCTTTAGTTTCAGCTTCTCTGCCCGGGACTGAACCAATTAGAAAGGTTTCAATTGTCGCTCGGGGCATGGCTGCAGGCTATACTTTAAAAATGCCGACTGAGGAAAGAAAAATTAAAACCAAATCGGAATTTCTGGCTGAAATAGCAACATTGCTGGGAGGATATTGGGCTGAGAGATTGAAATTTGGTGAAATGACTACCGGAGCGGCTAACGATTTGGAGATGGCTTCTCAATTGGCTAGAAAATTGGTAAAAGAATACGGGATGTCAGCTCTTGGCCCAATTTCTTTTGGCGAAAAAGAGGAATTGGCCTTTTTAGGAAAAGAGTTTGGAGAATATAAAAATTATTCTGAAAAAGTGGCAACTCAGATTGACAGGGAGGTGGAAAAATTTATCCGAGGCGGCGAAAATCAGGCTAAAAAAATTCTAATCCAAAAGAAAAACCTCTTAGAAAAAATTGCCCAAACCTTAATTGAAAAAGAAACCATTGAAAGAGAAGAATTTGAAACAATAGTGAAAAGAAAATCGGCATACCCCGAACCTGAAAAACCTTTACCCCAAAAAGCACCCTCAAGGGGGATTGCTCGGGGTTTGACAAAACGGGAAAAATCAATCAAAGTAAAAATTAAACAATTGTGAGGAATTGCGCGTGTAGTTCACCGGTAGAACGCCTCTCTTATAAAGAGGAAGTAGAAGGTTCGACCCCTTCCACGCGCACTCAGGGGGCGCGTAGCTCAGTGGTTAGAGCGCTACACTGACATTGTAGAGGTCACAGGTTCAAGTCCTGTCGCGCCCACCACGCTAAGCGTGGTGATTGGTTTGCTAAGCGAACCCATAAAAATATGATTACAAAAATTGAAACTTTTAATCAAACACAATTAAAAAAGGACTTACCCGATATTCGTCCTGGTGATACGGTTCGAGTTTTACAAAAAATTAAGGAAGGAGATAAAGAAAAAACTCAGGTCTTTGAAGGATTGGTTATCGCCAGAAAACATGGTAAAGGAATTTCGGCAACGATAACTGTCAGAAGGGAAATCTCTGGGATTGGAGTCGAGAGGGTTTTTCCAATTCACTCTCCCACCATTGAGAAAATAGAGGTTTTAAAAAGAGGAAAAGTAAGAAAAGCAAAACTTTATTATCTAAGAGAAGTTAGGGGCAAAAAGGCGAGATTAAAAAAGAAAGACGCGCGGGTGGTGAAACCGGAAAACACGCCACTTTGAGGGGGTGGTGAGCGAAAGCTCTTGGAGGTTCAAGTCCTCTCCCGCGCACCAGTAAGGAAAAAACTCACTAACTTGTTAACAAATCAATTTGAAGAAAAGGGTTTATTTAAGGGGCACTTGGCGCCCCGAAGGAGAACCTTCGGTTTCCTACGAGGCAAGCAGCGGTTAAAGCATGGACGGTTAGCTCAATGGTTAGAGCGTCCCGCTCATTATCTCGGGCAATTAGCTCAGCGGTTAGAGCGCATCGCTTACATCGATGAGGTCGCAAGTTCAAATCTTGCATTGCCCACACTTAATGGGCTGGAAGGTTGTAGGTTCGAGTCCTATACCGTCCACTTTTCTTGATTAGAGATTGATAATAAGTTAAAATTTTGATAAAGGAGCCGCCACGCTAAGCGTGGCAGGCTCGCTCAGCGAGCCGTGGTAGCTCAGTGGTAGAGCATTGCTCTGAAAAAGCAAGGGTCGGTGGTTCGATTCCACTCTACGGCATAGGGTTGCGGAACGTAATAAGTTTCTATCCAAAAACTTAAACGTTCCTGCAGCGTTTAATTCGCCCACGGCGAATTATTACGCTGCGGGTGTCGTATAACGGTTATTACGCTACCTTGCCAAGGTAGTGACGGCGGTTCGACTCCGCTCACCCGCTTGAGTTATAACGAAAGCAGAAGATGAGATTTATCTCTCAGCCTGCTTGACAATCTTTCCCAGATAAGCTATTATAACAAAACCCCTTTAAAAGGGGTTTTAAGATGCCCTCTTTATTAAAATTCAGGGCATACTGAGTTTACCACAAAAGTATGAAAATTGACTTTAAACGCTTCTTAAAGGGAGGACAAAAATTTCTAATAATCTCAATTTCGACCATTATCTTGATCGGGGTTTTCCCTTTTTTAGAGCCGGCCCAAAAAGCTGAGGCTGATTTAACTAAAATTTGTGAAGAGACCCCGGAAGGTTTAATTTTCTTTCAGGAAAACAGTCTTTTAGGGGTTTCTGAACCCAATAATCCCGAGCCGAAAGTGGTTAAAAAAATACGGGTGATGGTAACCGCTTACTCTTCTACGCCTTCAGAAACCGATGACACCCCATTCATTACAGCCGCCGGAACCACAGTCAGGGATGGAATTGTCGCTAATAATAAGTATCCTTTTGGGACAAAAATCAGAATTCCAGAACTATATGGTGATAAAATTTTCGTTGTCGAAGATAGAATGCATCCGACAAAAAGCTACTATTGTGTTGATATTTGGTTTTCTTCTCACAAAGAAGCCGAAAATTTCGGTGCCAAAATAACATATATTGAGATTTTGGAAAGTTAATCTTAGAAACGGATAAATTTTGAGAATAAAATCCCCCACCAAGTTTGGTGGGGGATTTTTGGTGCCCGGAGTGGGATTCGAACCCACACAAATTTATATTTTAAGCAAAAACTTTTTGATTCAATTGCCAACCGACTTTTGAAGGATAATTTTGTTTTATATAATGCCGTCTTTTTATTAATTTCCATTTCTCAAAAATTTTGCGCTTTCGAGGAAGATATAAAACAGGATTATTTCTGTACATAAATTCGGCTAATTTTTCACAATCGTCAACATAAAAATCTATAGAATACCTAATAAGCCTTTGATTTTTATTTTTAGGCGAGAATTGATGGATCTTTTTAAAGGTGATATTTAATGCCTTACAAATTCTTAGATTAATATTTTGAAGAAAAGCTAAACTAGCGCTTATAAATCCGGCCTTAATTTGCGGTGTCCCATTAACATTATAAATATAAACCGTCCCGTCGCCATCAAAAAATCCCCGAACAAAATCGGAGAAATATTTTTCTGACACTTCAATTAGCTTTAAATGAGAAGTTTTTCGGGGCAATATTCCTAAACTCATCAAATCCTCACACATTTCTCTATTGCAAATTTGAATTTGGGAATAAGGCATCTTTTGAGAGTTATATTTTATACTTATAGAACAATCCGGACTTAAATTTTTTCCCATCTTTAATAAATTATCTTTATCTTTAGAAGTTATATTTAGAGTATAACTATTTTTTCGGTCTTTCCTTTTATAAATACAACCATCGGCAACGATATACCCTAAAATATAACTCATTTGACGAGTCCAGTTTTTAAAGAAATCTGAATTAACTTTCTTGAAAATTCTTGGTTTTGTCAATAAAACCATATAGTGCCGGGGGAGGGAGTCGAACCCTCATGAGCTTTCGCTCGACAGATTTTAAGTCTGTTTCGGCTACCATTACGACACCCCGGCAGGCTTTGAGGCCAGGGCGAGAATTGCACTCGCGTATAGCGCTTTTGCAGAGCGCTGCCTTGCTGCTTGGCTACCTGGCCAATTTCAAATTTTACCTCAATTTTATTCCTTTATCAAACGTCAGTGAAGATGAAAAAGAGATTTATTTCTTTGACTTCAACTGTTCTAAAATCTCTTCGACTGCCGAACTCGCCAAAAGCGAATGAGGCCGGAGAAGAAATTTTATCTATCTGCTTTCAATTTTTCTAAAATTTCTTCGACCCGACTGGCCTCCTTTGTCTTTTTTTCTTCTAAAAATTTTATCTTTGGCAAAAGTCTCATTTTAAGTCTTTTGTTCAATTTTTGCTGTAAAAAATAAATGTTTTTGTCCAAAATTTCAATAATTTTTTCATTTTTTTCATCTGGTATGATTGAAATCCAAACATTGACATCTCTTAAATCGCTCGTCGTTTCAACCCTGGTCAAGGTCACTAAAATATCTAAAGGGAAATCAAACTCTTTTAAAATAAGCTGACTTAATTCCCGCTTTATTAAAGCATTTACGCGTTGAATACGTTTGGACATTAGAGTTCTCCTCTTTTCTTTTCTTCGGTATAGATGACTAATATATCCCCTGCCTCAATTTTCACATCACCTTCAAAAAGTATTCCGCATTCCTCTCCTTTGGAAACCCTCTCTGCATCTTTTTTGTTTTTTTGGAGACTGATTAATTTTCCCTTACCAATAAGTTTTTCTTCTCTAAAAACTTCAATCTGAACTCCTTTTTTTATTTCCCCTTCAATAACCTTGCCTCCAATAATTTGACGGTTTTTTTCAACTAAAAAAATGGCTAAAATTTTAACCTTTCCCATATCCTGCCTGACCGTTTCGGGTTCCATAAATTTTTCCATAAATTTTCTGACCCCTTCAACCAAATCATAAATTATCTCAAAAGTCATTATTTTTATTTTTCCTCTTTGAGAAATTCTTTCTGTTGCCGGATTTATTTTAACGCGAAAACCCAGAATTAAAGCTCCGTCACTCTTTGCAAATTTGATATCTGACTCATTTATTTCCCCGACTTCTGATTTTAGAATTCTTAAAACTATTTTTTCTTGCGGTAACCCCTTCAAAACTTCCTCAATCGCCTCAATTGAACCTAAAACATCTGTTTTCAAAATCAAATTTAAAACTTTTTGCTCAGCTGAAATGTTTATTGTTTCAAGAACCTCTTTTTTTTCGGGAAGTTTAAGAAAGTTTTTAGCACTTTCTACGTCAGGAAAAACTTTAAAATTTTCTCCTACTTTTGGCACTTTTTCGAGTCCTAAAACAATGACTGGGTCAGCCGGTAAAGCAGTTTTAATCGTTTTTTCCTGAAAATTTTCTAAATTTTTTATTTTTCCGAGTGCCGAAGGCGTACCAATAATATCTCCTTCTTTTAAAATCCCTTTTTCTAAAATTAAAGTCGCAGTTGGCCCTCTTTGCTTATCTAAATAAGATTCGATAATTACCCCCTCGGCGGGCGCTGAAACATCAACCCTTAAATTTTCCATCTCAACTACTAATAATATCATTTCTAAAAGGTCTTCCACCCCCTGGCCGGTTTTGGCCGAGACCCCTATCGATGGCACCTTTCCTCCTAAACTTTCCACTAAAATTCCTTCTTTTTGTAATTCTCTTTTTGTTTTTTCTGGATTAGCCCCAGGTTTATCAATTTTATTCAAAGCAATAATAATTGGTAAATTAGCCGATTTTGCCTGAAAAATTGCTTCTTTGGTTTGGGCCTGAACCCCTTCAGAGACATCTATAACCAAAATGGCGATATCGGCTACTTTAGCTCCCCTTACTCTCATTGCCGAAAAAGCCTCATGTCCTGGGGTATCAATAAAAGTAATTTTTTTACCATCCTTTTCAATTTGATAAGCTCCGATGTGTTGAGTAATGCCACCCGATTCTTTTTCGGCAATGTGAGTTTTTCTAATCTGATCTAGCAGGCTGGTTTTGCCATGGTCAATGTGTCCCATTACCACCACTACCGGTGGTTTTTGTGTTAAATTTTGATTTTCCTTGCTCATTGTTTTTAAAAATTGCTTTAGCTATGGCTTCCTTTTCTTCCTCTGATAATAAATATTCAGACTGGCCATCTTTGATTGGCTTGCCATAAACCCTGTTTCCTTCTCTGGCGTATAAACTGGTGATTACAAATCCAGAATCATTCCCGTCTAATAAGGCAAAAGAAAAGCTTTGATCCCCGCCAACTTCGGAAAAAGGATTAAATCTGACTATGCTAACTTTTTGAATTGAAAACTTATTTTCTTTTTTCAAATTTTCTAATTCTTTAGAAATCTTCACAAAATTTTTCTCCAAACTCTTAAACTGAGATAAAATCTCTTTCAAATTCTCTGGTTCTTTTTTGTTTTTTTTGAAAAATTTAATCATGATTTTTGGCGGTGGGAGAGGGATTTGAACCCCCGATACCCTTACGGATATACCGCATTTCGAGTGCGGCCCATTCAACCACTCTGGCATCCCACCAGATAATTTTTTTAAAAGGAGTGGGGTTCGGAATTACCCAAGTATGACCATTTTCGTACCTTTTCAATTTAAACCATTGCGGCCAATTTAACTAAATTTCTAACCGTTTTTTCTGGAGAGACTTTTTTATAGATTACATTATAGATTTCGTTAATCATCGGTAAGTCTATTTTATACATTTTTCCTAACTTATATAAAGCCCAGGTATTATCAAAGCCTTCTACGGTAATTTTTCTTTTTTTGATGTCTTGTCGCATTTTTTGAGCATCCAAAAAAAGATTTCTTCCAAATTGGAAATTGCGAGAAAGCGAGCTAGTGGAAGTTAAAATTAAATCTCCTTTTCCAGCTGGCCCAAGAAATGTTTTTTCTTTCCCACCCATCGCTTTTCCTATTTTTATCATTTCTTTCAGACCGAGTTTAATCAGTTTTGGCCTAATTTTGTCAATTTCCGGATTTTCCATGCCAGTTTCAACCAGACTTATGCCAATAGCTAAAGAGTTTTTTATGGCACCGGCTAATTGGGTCCCAATTAAATCGGTAGTGATCGAAACTTGAAGGAACGAAGAAGGTTCCTTCTTCTTTACCTTCGCTCGGCTCCGCCTTGCTCGGTGTTTAACTTGAAAAAGTTCTTTTAATTGTTTTAATAAAGCCAAATTTTTAGAAGCAATGACTTCTTTTGCTGGTTTTCCTCTAGCAATTTCTCGGGCAAAACCCGGACCTGATAAATGGGCATAGGGGATGTCTCCTAAAACCTCTTCGACAATTTGAGAGGGAGTTTTCAGAGTTTCTTTTTCCAATCCTTTGGCAATTCCTATTAGGGGCGGTAAGTTTTTAAAATATCTTAGTCTTTCTATGGTCTTTCGAAAATTAAAGGATGGAGAGGCGATAATAATCAGGTCGATTTTTTCTATATTTTTGAGGTCAGAAGAAACGGAAATTTTTCTTGGAATCTTAATCTCTGGCAGTTTATTGTTCTTTCTTAATTTAGAAATTTCTAAAGAGAGTTTTGGATTCTGATACCAAAATCCTACTTTGTTTTTTTTACTTAAAATAATTCCCAGGGCGCTACCCCAGGCACCTGGTTCTAAAACTAAAATTTTCATAAAGTTTACACTGAGCGAGTCGAAGTGTGGACCCGATGGGGCTTGAACCCACAACCTCCTCAATGCCATTGAGGCGCGCTGCCATTGCGCTACGGGCCCGAAGTGTCCCTGGAGGGAATTGAACCCCCAATTTCTCCCTTAGGACGGGATTGTTCTGTCCGTTGAACTACAGGGACGATAAAAATATTTTAGCAAAATTTTTACTTGTTGGCAATGTGATTTATTGGTATAATTTAATATATGTCAGAACATTCCCCAATTGTTGAAATCGCCAGAAAGGTCTGTCCGGGGGTAATTACTATTATAATCTCTAAAGACCTTCCAAAAGTTGAAGGTTTTTATTCTTTTCCATTCGGCGGTCAGGAATTTATTTTCCCTAAAATTGAAAATGGTAAGAAAGAGAAAACAAAAATTGGCGGCGGTTCGGGTTTTATTGTTTCACCAGATGGCTATGTTATGACCTGCAGCCATGTGGTTGGCGATCCGGAAGCAGACTACACCGTAATTTTGGACCCGAAACACAAATATCCGGCGAAAATCTTAGCTAAAGACCCTTTAGTAGACGTGGCTATTTTAAAACTCAATGACAAAAAGTTATCTTATTTGGAACTGGGGGATTCAGACAAAATTAATTTGGGAGAAACAGTGGTTGCTATCGGCAATCCTTTAGGAGAGTTTGAAGACACCTTATCGGCAGGAATTGTTTCTGGACTAAGCAGGAAAATCACTGCCTACGGCGGTCTGCCCTTAAAAGCAACCAGTTTAAGGGGGTTAATTCAAACCGATGCCGCTATTAACCCCGGTAATTCCGGAGGGCCTTTGGTGAATATGGAGGGAAAGGTAATTGGCATTAACACTGCCATGGTAATGGGAGCTCAAAATATTGGTTTTGCCATACCCATAAATTATGCCAAAAGAATTTTCGAAGAAGTCCAAAAATATGGGAAAATTGTTAGGCCGTTTTTGGGGGTGAGATATGTAATTTTAAACCATGAAATTTCCAAAGCCAATAAACTTCCGATGGATTATGGAGCTCTTATTGTTAGAGAAAATTTAGGAGAGCCAGCAGTGTTAAAGGGCTCGGCTGCCGACAAGGCGGGAGCAAAAGAATATGATATAATTTTGGAAATGGATGGCAAAAAAATTACTGAAGAAAATCCCTTGGCCGATCTTTTGGCTCAACATAAAATTGGTGATGAAATTAATTTTAAAACTTTAAGGGAAGGAAAAGAAATAAATTTAAAAGTAAAATTGGAAGAAAAAAAATAAAACAGATTTTAAAAGACACAAAAAACAGCCCAACGGGCTGTTTTTTTAAATTCCTAAAATTTGAACTTGGGCTTTTCTTTTTCTTGGTCTGTCTAATTCAACAATAAAAATTCTTTGCCACCGACCAAGCTGAATTTCTTTTTCAATTAAATTTAAAGTGGCATTTACCAATAAACGGATAGCCTTACAATGAGAATGGCCATTAATAAATTCATTTTTGCAAAGATTAACTGTTCTTTTGGAAAAATTGTCATGCTGATAATTTGAAGTTTTTGGAGCAAACATTTCGAGATTTTCTTTAAAATCATTGATAAGGAGAGGCTCATTTTCATTAACAATGAGACCGGCAGAAGTATGTAAAATCTGAATATTAACAAGGCCATTTTTTATCTGGCTTTCTTTAATAAAATCCTTTACCTTATCAGTTATGTCAATAAAATCAAATAAGCCCTTAGTTTGAAGCTTAATTGTTTTATTAAAAAATTTCATAAATAGCTTATCAAAAAAATATTAAATTTATTCTATTCTACCAAAAAATCCCAGTAGTAGAAAGTTGCACTTTCACTACGGGGCAGGCCGCTTGATTGGCGATTAATCGGTAGTTTCCTTTGTTGAATTATTGATAATTACGATAAATTACTTAATTCCAAGAATTTTATATTCAATTTCACCTTTAGGAGTTTTAATAATTACTTTATCTCCCTTAGTTTTACCCAAAATAATTTTTCCTAAGGGAGATTGGTAGGAAATTTTCCTATTGAAAACATCTGCCTCTGCGAAACCGACAACTTGAAATTCTTCTTTTTTATTATTTGAACAAAGTAAAACAGTTGAACCAATCTGAACCTCTCTTGTGTAATTTTTCTCAATCAATTTAGCTGTAGAAATAAGTTCTCTTAACTCCAAAATTCTTCCTTCTAAAAAACCTTGAGCTTCTTTTGCTTCGTCATAGGCGGCATTTTCTTTAAGGTCGCCGAAAGAAACAGTATATCTTAATCTTTCTGCAATTTCTTTTCTTTTAATATTTTTCAAATAATCCAATTCTTTTTTTAATTTTTCTAAACCTTCGGGTGTTAAATAGTTTGTCATACAATTTGAATTTTATTATTTTATTATCTCATTCTACCAAAAAACCGCCCTTAAGGCGATTTCTTGGTTTTTGACAGGCGATCGACGGGATTTGCACCCGTGATGAGGGTTCCACAAACCCTAGTGTTGCTGCTACACCACGATCGCCATACTCTATTTTATTTGTGGGACGTACAAATTTTTCCAAAATTTTACGTCCCAACAACGTTTATCCCGAAAAATCGGGATATTACGTTGTGCCCCTGGGAAGAATCGAACTTCCATCACCTTCTTAGAAGGGAGGTACTCTATCCATTGAGCTACAGGGGCGATTAACCACATAATTATAGAGGTTTTTCTTTTTTCAGTCAACCGTGGTTGTAGCCGATTCTTCAGTTGTAGCCGACTCTTTAAATGGGTCGGGATATTGTTTTGTTTCTGCTTCATTAAACCGTTCTTCTCTTTCTTGCCATATTTGTAAAATGTCTTGGTAGATTTTTTCTTTAAATTGAATCGGTTTTTCAGATTGGGAAATTTCTGGTTTTTTATTTTGAATTAAAAAACTATACCTGTAAAAAATTAAACCGCTGAAAATTAGAGATAAAAAAAGAAGAACCAAAAAAAATAAAAAGGCTTTTCCCCCTAAAATTCGAGGTAATTTACTAAAAAATACTTTAATTTTATTAAATTTTATTCTAGATATTTTCATACTTCGAATTTCTCAGTATGACCCTTGGCTTTATCGAAGGGTCATTTTGTAAATACTTTTATCACCAAAGAAAAAGTTTTAAATTCTTCTGCTGTAATGTTTTTATCATTTAATCGCCCGATTGACAGATTCTGAATTTCAATCAGATAATTAGCCGTCTCTATTCTCTCAAGAAATTTAAAAATGTTTTGCATAGAACCAGTTAAATTTAATTGAAATTCAAGAAATGACCAGGGCTCCTCAATTATTGTCTTAGACGAAATAAGGGAAACCTTAATTGAGACCCCCGAGCTTGAAGCGGTTGATTCTAGAAATTTAATAAATTCAATTGGAACTTCCGGGTCAACAAAGAGATTTGATATTTTTTCCAAGTCTGGTTTTAAAAACACATAAGTATTTTTAAAAGATTCTATATTTTCAATTTGGGCCCGAACAATGGATATTTCTTTTTTTATTCTGAGAAAATCTTCAGAATTTTTTTTAATATCTTTAATCAAAAAATAAACTCCAAAGTAAAACAGAATTAATATCAAAAGGCTGAGAGTTCCCGAAATAAGAAATGTTTTTCCTCTTAGTTTCATTGTTATATAAAATTACTTCGTAATTTTGAAAGTGACATTGAAATAGATATCTTTTGATTCAACCAAATTTGCCAGCGGAAAATTAGTTCCTTTAATGGTTTTTTCTGTCTCAAGATTTTTTTTAAAATCTAACAAAATATCGCTAGTCGGAGCAAAACCAGAAAGGGTACAATCTAAGACTCCTCCTTCAAGTGGTTTAAGATAAAAGCTATTCAAATAAGTTCCCGATGGCAAGATCCCGGAAATTCTCTTCAAAATTTCCGTAAAATAGACCTGATTCTGATAAAAAGAATTTAAATTAGAAAGATTTTTGTTAGCTAAGGTAATTTTTTCTTGAAGCTCTTGAAATTCAGCAGTCTTAACTTTTTTTTCTTCTTGCTCAAAAATAATTTTCTCTGAATCGGTCTGACTGGAAATATAAATCCTGATGGAAAAAAGAATCAGAATTAAAGATAAAAGGGCAGATAAAAACACGGTTCCTAAAATCAAAATTAATTTAAAGCGTTCTTCTTTGATTAAGATGGTTTTTTCTTCTGGTGGTAATAAATTAATCATAGACCGAGTCCCGCCACAGCGGGACGAAGGTGAAGAAGAAATTTATTTCTTCGCCGACCGAATCCCATAGTAGCGAAACGAAGGTGAAGATGAAGGCGGCAATGTCTTCATCGCCTATACTTTTATTCCTCTTAGAGCTAATCCTAGGGCCGTTGTATAGCCGAGGGACTTTTCGTAGGACAATTCTGGTACTTCTTTTAAAGGTTTTGGCAAAATATTTATCCAGGGATTGCCAAGCTCAACCGGAACTTTTAGTTCCATTGAAAGAAATTCAGTTAACCTTTTGAGATTAGCTCCTCCCCCGCAAAGAAAAATTTTAGAAATTCCCTTACCATTTGGCGGCAGATGTTCATGAGCAGCATGGGTCTGATAATAACCAAGATGCTTCTTAATTTGTTCGGTTAAGTCAGTAAAGGAGGGAATAAGGGCTTCAAAAATTTTCTTTGCCTCTTCGTTTTTTACTTCTCTTTGAAGCCCGTGTTTTAATTTTAACTTTTCAGCTTCTTTTAAATCTATCTTTAAAGTTTGAGAAATGGCTTCAGTAAACTTCTGAGAAGAAACTGGAATTGAAAAAGTAAATCTCAAGGAATAACCGGAAAAAATCATGAAGCTGGTTTTGGTTGCTCCAAAATCAATGAGAAGAACAGGGTTCGGGCTGACTTCATTTTTTACTAAAGCCCGGGAAATTGCCTGGGACTCAATTTCTAAAGCTTTCGGGATAAGCCCGATTTTTTTTAGAGAAGTTACATAGGGATTAACTATTTTTTTTGGTATGGCAGCAATCAGAACATCAAAATGATCTAAATGATTATATAAAGGCTGGATAATCTGGGAGTCTAAATAAACTTCTTCGATTGGCAAGGGAATATAATTTTCAGCCTCGAAGATTACGGCTGATTTTAAATCCTCTTCGCTCATTTTTGGCATTTGGATTACTTGTAAAAAAGCTTTTTCTTCAGGCAAGGAAACAATGACATATTTTGTTTTTAATCTTTCACCCTTAACTTCCGGAATCGCCTCTTTAACAATCTTTGCCAAGGTCTCCCCGTCTTTAATTTCCCCCTCTTTAATCACTCCCGGTTTAATCTCGGCTTCACCAAAAGAAGACAGACCTAAAACCCCTTTCTTTTTTTTAAGCTTTACGATTTTTAAAGACAAATCGGAAATATCCAATCCGAATGCTTCTGGTTTTAAATTTAGGAATTCTAACATAAATTTATTTTATTCTATTTCTTTCCAGCTTGCTACTGTCCAACCGCCACCAGGTCCTGAAGAAAAACTAGCGTTTATTAAACCTTGTTCGTATCTGACAACGGCAGTTGGCTCTAACTCAATTTTCCTGGCGGTTAATTCAGAAACTTGGACGCCGTTGTGGATATAAATCAACCCGTTAGGGGCGTAAAATATAGCCCCTTCGGCATTATTGTGAAGATCCATAGCTGCATTAAAGTCGGCGCAGTCCCCAGCAGGAGTGCCATCGCAATTAGAAGCAGATAATATCATTATATAACTTCCGTCTTCTCCCGATCCTTGAAATATGCCGTTGTTGGTAATATGAACCCACTTATCTGCCACAATTACACAACTTTGCCAATCATAAGATGGGGAGCAGCGGATTGTCGAACCGTTAGAAATATCAATGTGTCCCGTAACATGAATAGTGCCCTCAACGGTTAAAGTTCTTTTGTTGTCCGTCATAATGAGATTCCCTTCAATTTTTTTAGGACCATATAACATATCTGAATCAACCACTAAATCTGTAGTAGTAACCCCGCCGCTTTCTGCCTCCAGTTTCCATTGATTAATATTAGAGTCAGAAATTGGCATATTTTCCAAAGGGGGATCGGGACTTCCCGAATTAGCGGTACCTGGAGTAAGTGGATCTAAACAAATAGGATTGCTGGGATTATTTAAAAAATTAAGCGAAGAGCCATCAACCGTCTGATAGTAGGCGTCGCCACAAATATTACTGTTTGAAATTGTGTTGGCGTGAGCATCACCCATAACAATCACCTGATCCAAAAATGTTGCCTGGCCGCCCATAAAAATTTTAAAATTTAAATCTCCGATAATTGTTGTCCAAACGGGATTGGAAGCACTCCAATCTTGGGTGTATTTCCCTTGCCCATTACCATAACCCTGATTTTTGTCTTTTCCCCAAAACCAATATTTATTTTTGTCTTGTGTGGCATCAACCATTATCCAATAAGTATCTCCTTCAGTTAAGCTTGGCGGCGAAGCAAAAACAACATCAACCCAACCATAGACATCACCCACAAGACTGCTTTGCAAAGTGCCGGATGCCAAGGTAGTTGTTGAGGGAGAGCCAGAAACGTTTGTTAATATCCTTATTGTCCTGCTACCCGGATTGCCGACTTTTTTAACATAAAGACTTATTTTAGTTAAGGTAGTAGAAGCAGAGGGTCTAAAACTCTGGGCAATGTCAATAACTGGGTCCTCTTTTCCAAAAACTTGATCTTCATTGTAGACAATGTGATTTTGATCTTCAGTCATTCCAGTAGCAACGAAAGCGTCTCCAGTAATAGTCGCGCCCGGAGCACCATCAATCGAACCATTAGAATAAATATTGCCAGCAACTCCGCCAGCTCCCTCAACCCGAGAATTATTTCCCATGATAATCCCTAAATCACCAGCTTGGGCCCCGTAGTAAAATTCAGGGTTAATGGTGCTAATAGTCAAGTGCGCTTCTAATTTACGAAAGGCGTCGCCCAAATTTCCATTACCAACAATTACCCAGCTGTTCGCGCCCTGTGAATCAGCTGATACTTCAACCGAACCTTTATCAATAACTATTGTATAGTCTGGAGGAACATTTAAAAATTTTTTAAGTTGTAAAATTGCGTCTTCAATTCCAGCTTCAGCAGCAAAATAGGCCTGGCTGGATTTTACAATATTACTTGAAATTTTATATTCATTTATAGTTAAAATGGTGAGAGAGAGAGCAATCCCAATCATTGCAACCAAAACCAAAATGGCTATAAAATATGCGGCAAAACCCTTTTGATGATTAATTTTAATAGGCATTTTAATAACTCCGGAGTGAGACGGTTGAAGTTGTATTTACCGATGCTCCGTACTCTGGAAGATTGACCGGATTCTTATAATTAATCGTTAAACTAATTTGAATAGAAGGGGTTGAGGTGGCTGTGGCAACCTGTTTAAATTCTAAATTATTCACTTCGACGTTGTTTGAGGTTAAGGCAACGGGTTCTAATGACCCTGTTTTTTGATAAAGAGTGGAGGCGGCAAGATAAAACTCAGTAGTAGTGGTATTCTCTAAATAAATATGGGTGGCGGTACTCTCAGAAGAGATGATTTTTGCTTCTCTTATTTCGTGGGTCATTATTTCGATTGAGCGTCGGGTATTATATAAGGCTTCTCGCATAGCTTTAGCTTTATTGGTGGAATGAACCGACCAGACTATAAAAAAGGAGAGAGCTGAAACAATAATTGAAAGGGTTCCAATATAAACCAGGATTTCTATTAGGGTAAACCCTGCATCTTTTTTTAAAATTTTTTCCATTATTTCCAGTTGGTTAAATATGTAACTAATTTCACCTCCTTGTCTTTCCAAAAAATGGTAACAATAACCTTTCTTGTATCAGAATTGTCATTGCCCTGATTATATATTTGTTCAATATTATAATTTCCGTCTCGAGAAACTCTTTCAAAAACAATTTTTCTGGTAAAGCTACCTATCTGTTCTGTACCGCTAACTAATTTCCATTTTGGAGGATTGAAAGTAGCGTCTAATTCTGGATGATAAGGATTTGAAGTGGTAGCTCCGGTAGGAATATAATCTCTTAAACCATTAGTATTCCAACTAGTTCCATCACGAAAATTTCTAACTGCCTCAATTGCCTCTTGGGCCATAAAATTAGCCTGAGTGGTTTCTTTAACTAAGATAGAAATCCTTAAAGAATAGCTAATTACCCCCAAGAGACTGGTTAACCCAATACTGATAAAAGCCACCACTATTAAAATTTCTATGGTGCTTATTCCTTTAATAAATTTTTGATGGATATTAGATGTCATTAATTTGAAATCTTACTCTAGTCCCACCCGACCAGAACTTTCGATAGTAATGGTGCGAGTTTTTGTTAAATCGGTTTTTAGTCTTATAGAAACCTGACCGGTTTGATTGGTACTGGAAGCAAAACCAGTAATTCTTTGAAAAAATACTGCCTCCCCACCCCATAAATTTATCTCATAAATTTCGACTGTTTTGGGAAGTTTATGGATTTCGTCAGAAGAAGTATCCCGAGTCAAATAACTGTTTCCCCGAAATAAGGTATATTGATGGGGGCTGGTTGAGGTGGCAAAGTAAACCCCCCATTGGCTGGCCTTCTCTGATGCCAAAGTTTTACTTTGAGCCACCCTGAGGGTATTGATGATTTCTTCGGTACTATTATTTAAATCAGATTCTTCTCTAAAATGAAGAAAGACAGGAACGGCCAGGCCAGTTAAAATAACTAAAATGGCAACAATTACCAAGAGCTCAGGAAGAGTGAACCCAAAACTTTTTTGAAATTCTAAGTTTTTAATTTTCATTATAAGGATCCAAGCATACCATACATTGGTTGAATCATGGATATAGCAAAAAAACCAACTGCCCCTCCGATAATCAACATTATTATTGGCTCAATGGCTGAAGTTAAATTCTTAGCGCTGTTGGTCACCTCCTCTTCATAAAAATCAGCTAAATTCCCCAAAATATCCGAGGTCTGTCCGGTCTCTTCTCCGACAGCAATCATCTGAATAACCAAAGAGGAAAAAATATTTTCATATTTCATTAAAACCTCGGAAAGTTTAGAGCCCTTTCTGACTCTTTCAGTCGCGTCAATTATTGCTTCTTTATAAAAAATATTTCCCATGGCTCCAGAAATAATTTCCAAAGACCGAACAATAGGAACACCAGCAGTAATTAAAGAGCTTAAAGTTCTAACCATTGAGGCGGAATTGGTCTTTTTAATGAGAGAAGAGACAATGGGAATCTTTAGGGTTAGGGTGTCGAATATTCTTTTTCCAGATTTTGTTTTTAAAATTCGTCGCAATAGAATTACTAAAACTAAAATTATTAAAGGAAGCAAATACCAGTAATTAGCTAAAAAGGTTCCGATAAAAATTATCACTTTGGTAGTTGGGGGAAGTTCAGCGCCTAATTCATCGAAGGTTTTAGCCAGTTGTGGCACAACCATAATCAACATCAAAAATCCGATTCCCAGCATGGCCATAATAATAACTGCCGGGTAGATTAAAGCGCCTATTATCTTTGATTTCATTTCATTTTGTCTTTCCATTTGGAGGGTTAATGTTCCCAAAACTTCTTCCAACGTTCCGGCTTCTTCTCCAACTTTTACCATGCTTTGAAAAATATCCGAGAATATATCGGGATATTTAGCGAGCGAATCTGAAAAACTCTTTCCTTTCATGATTTCTTCCATTATGCCAAGGATTGCTTTTTCAAATTTTTTACTTTTAGTCAGGCCAGATAGCGTTTTAAGGGCTCGGGGAAGGGGAATACCAGCTTTAATCATTACTTTAAGGTTTCTGGTAAAAACCATTTTTTCACTTAAAGAAACTCCGCCGAAAAATGGAAGCGATATCCCAAATTTTCTTTTTTTAAATTCTCTTTCTTCGCTTTCGGACCTAATCAAAAGATACCCTTCTTGCCGAAGGATTTTGGCCAGTTCTTTTTCATTTTTTGCCTCCAGGGTCCCTGATTTTTCTTCTCCCTTTAATGATTTGGCAATATAAAAATATTTTGGCATTATTCTATAATTACCCTCAATACCTCCTCAATAGAGGTTATTCCTTGAGCTGCCTTTAGAAAACCGTCTTCAATCATTGTTCTCATTCCTTCTTTTATTGCCTGCGATTGAATTTGATCGGTGGTGGCCTCCTTAACAATGAGGTCTTTTATAGTTTCAGTAATTGGCAGGATTTCAAAAATTCCAATTCGGCCACTATAACCCTCCAGGCATTCTTTGGTTGGTTTCGGTCGATAAAACTCTACGTCTTTGAAGGTAGCTTTAGGTTTTATCAATTTTTCTTCTTTTAAAATTTTTAAAATTTTCTCCAAATCACAATATTTTTCAATATTTTTAAGCTCGGGCTCGTTCAGAGTGTATTTTTCTTTTTCTTTACAAAGCCGTCTAACTAATCTCTGGGCTAAAATTATGTTTAAGGTTGAAGCAATTAAAAATGGTTCGGCCTTCATATCAATTAATCTGGGAATGGAACCGGCAGCCGAATTAGTATGCAAGGTAGACAGGACTAAATGGCCGGTTAAGGCGGCGTTAACAGCAAGACCTACTGTTTCGTTGTCTCTGATTTCCCCAACCATTAGAATGTCTGGGTCCTGTCTTACTAAAGACCTAAGTCCTGAAGCAAAGGTCAAACCAATTTTTGGATTAACCTGAGTTTGATTAATCCTCGGCATCCGATACTCAATCGGGTCTTCAACGGTAGAAATATTGACTCCCGGAATATTCAAAATTTCCATAATCGCATATAAAGTGGTAGTTTTTCCACAACCGGTAGGACCTGTAATCAAAATCATTCCCACTGGTTTTCTTAAGTTATCTTGAATTTTTTCTAAGGGCTCACCCCTCAAGCCAATTCCTTCTAATGTGTAGGCTTTAGAAGTTTCCGACAGTAATCTCATTACAATTTTTTCTCCGTCAAAGACGGGCAGAATAGAAACCCTAATCGAATACTTATAATCTCCAGTTTCAACTTTAAAACGGCCATCCTGGGGAAGTCTATGTTCGTCCAATTTTAAATTGGAAAGAACTTTTATTCTGGCCACAATTCCTGGAGCGGTTTGTTTTGGCAGAATCATGGCGTCATGCAAAATACCATCGATTCGATATCTTACCAAAACCTCCTTTTCCATCGGCTCAATATGAATATCGGATGATCTTTGTAAAATAGCATGCTTTAGTAAAGTATCGACAATCCTAATTACCGGCAGTTCCTCGGCTATCTTTTTAAGGTCTTCTTTTTCCTCAACTAACTCTTCCTCTTTTATCGGTTTAATTATTCCAGCCTCCTTTTGAATAATTTCTCCGAATTCTACCTCGAGCGTCTTTTGATATTGCCTTAAAACATTTTTAATTGATTCGGGTGTGGTTAGTCGCGGCAAAATTTTAAAATCAGCCGTTTTTTTAATAAACTCAATTGTTCTTAAATCTTCTGGGTCCAACATAGCTACTTCCAAATCATTTCCTTTTCGCCTAAAGGCAACGATATTATTAGAACGGGCAATTGGTTCGGGGATAACTTTTAAGGCTTCAGGCGGAACGATTTCTTTTTCCAGATTGACAAAAGGAATACCTAAAATATAAGCTTCCAATTTAATTAGTTCTTCCTGGGTAATTAGACCTTCGGAAATTAAAACATCCTCAATTTTCTGTTTGGTTTTTTCTGCTTTTTTTTGAGCATCTTCAAACTGTTTTCCAGCAACCAAACCAGCATCAAGTAGAAATACTTTTAATTGTCCTATTTCGACTTTCATTTTTCTATAATTTTTTTTATTTTTTCTACAACTTCTTCCAAGGTATATTGAGCTTTTACCAAATAAGTAGTTGCTCCTAATTCAATGGCTTTTTCAACATCCCCCATCCCTTCCAGATTAGTTAAAACAATTATCGGAATTTCTTTTGTTTTGGGGTCTGTTTTTAACTCTTTTAAAATTTCAAAACCATGAACTTTTGGTAAAATAAGGTCAAGCAAGATAAGGTCCAGATTTTTTGTTTTAGCTAACCTTAATCCGGTTTCCCCATCCAGAGCAGATATTATTTCATAACCTTCTGACCCTAAAAGATCTCTAAAGGTCTTTTGGAGAGAAGATTCATCTTCAATAAAAAGAATTGTTTTTGGCATATTTTTGAATTTTTTAATTATTTAATTGGGAGGGTAAACCAAAAAGTCGACCCCTTATTTTCCTCTGATTTGAAATCCATTTTCCCTCCCGATTTATTCACAATCGACCTAGTAATAAATAATCCCAAACCCGATCCCTGAGTTTGATAACGGAGAACATTCTCTGACCGAAAAAATTTTTGGAAAATATATTTTTGGTCATCTTTTGGAATGCCTATTCCATTATCTTTGATTTCAAAATAAAGATTATTTCCTTTCGTTTCAAGTTTTATTTCAACGACACCTTTCTCCTTTACATAACGAATGGCATTATCTAAAAGGTTTTCAATAACTAATCTGATTTGAGAAGGGTCAGCAAAAACTTTTGGCAAGTCTTTTTGGGTCTCGAATTTTATCTCAACATTTGAGGCTTTGGCAAACGGTTCAATATTTGAAATTAGTTTTTTTATTAAATCTTCTATAGGAAATTCCTGTTTTTTTATAGGAAGGGTTGCTGTTTCTATTTTTGAAACGATTAATAAATCTGAAACTAATTCTCCCATTCTGGAGCTATTTTCTTTTAAAATTTTGAAATATTCAATCTGATTTTCTTCAATTTTGCCCAACCTTCCTGACATTAATAATTCAATCGCCCATATTAAATTGGAAAGGGGAGATCTCAGTTGATGAGAAACTATGCTGACAAATTCGGATTTCATTCGACTTGCTTCAGCCAATCTTTCAAAAGAACGAGTGATTATAAAAGCGATGATAAACAAAACCACCGTCACTAAAAGAACCACAAGGGCGACTATTCCCGGATCTTCTATATAGCGAGTACCAATAGTATAAACGGCTAAGGTGGCGGCGATAATAACCAGTCCCATAATTAAAAAAAGGAACTGTGGGCACTGCCAAAGAGAAACGCCGTATTGCCGACACTGACCAAGAATATTAAATTGGGCTAAAATTTTTTTAAGGTTCATAAGTATTATTTTATTATATTATATCAACTAATTGACCAAAAAGAAATAAAGTGATAAATTGTAAAATACAAATATCTTTTAACGGGGTGTAGTGCAATGGTAGCACGAGTCCTTTGGGAGGATTTAGTCTGGGTTCAAATCCCAGCACCCCGACCATCAAGCTGCGGGCGTAACACAATGGCAGTGTGATAGCTTTCCAAGCTATTTATGTGGGTTCGATTCCCATCGCCCGCTCAAAAATTATTCTCAATTTTTGAGTGATAGATGAGATTTATCTCACCGCCCGCTCCACGATAAACCCCGTGAGATACAAAGTTATCTCACGGGGTAATTTTGATTCTTAATAAGTTTTACTTTGCGTACTCCACCACCCTTGTTTCCCTTATTACGTTAACCTTAATTTCTCCAGGATATCTTAATTCTTCTTGAATTCTATCGGAGATGTCTTTGGCTAATTTTTTAGCTCCCAAATCATCGATTTCTTCAGGTTTGACAAAGACCCTTATTTCTCTACCTGCCTGTAAGGCCCAGGCTTTTTCTACGCCCGAGAAAGATGTGGCAATATTTTCCAAGTCTCCCAATCTTTTAAGATAGTTTTCCAAGGTGTCCTTTCTAGCTCCCGGCCTGGCTCCAGAAATCTGGTCAGCGACCTGAACAATTATTGACTCCAAGCTTTCGTAGGGATATTCCTCGTGGTGGGATTTCATTGCCGAAATTACCTCTTTTTCCATTCCAAATTTTTCTAAAATTTTAATTCCAATGTCAACATGAGAACCCTCAATCTGCTGGTCAACCGATTTTCCAATATCGTGAAATAACCCAGCTTTTTTACAAACTGGAGCATTGGCTCCTAATTCCGAAGCTAAAGCTGAAGCTAAGTGAGCCACTTCGAGCGAATGAAGTAAAACGTTCTGGCCATAACTTGTTCTAAATTTCAGTCTTCCTAATAATTGAATTAATTTTGGGTCAAGGCCTAAAAGACCTACGTCATAAACCGCCGTCTCTCCGGCTTCTTTTGTCTGAGAAGAAATTTCTGCTTTTGCCTTTTCCACCATCTCTTCAATTCTTGCCGGCTGGATTCTTCCATCTTGGATTAATTTTTCTAAGGCCTTCTTGGCAATTTGTCGGCGAATTGGGTCAAACCCAGAGATAACTACGGTTTCTGGGGTTTCATCAACTATTATTTCCACTCCCGTCAGTTTTTCTAAGGCCCTGATGTTTCTGCCTTCTTTGCCAATAATTCTTCCTTTTATTTCATCGGACGGCAAATTAACAGTGGTAGTGGTAAGCTCTTGAGCCTGAGAGATAGAACATTTTTGAATAGCTAAGGCCAGTAATTCCTTAGCTTTTTTCTCAAATCTCTCCTGCCCTTCGGCTTCTAACTTTTTGATCCTATCCAAAATTTCCTTTTGGTATTCTTTTTCCAGATTAGCTATCAGTTCTTTTTTTGCTTCTTCTCTTGGAAGCTCAGAAATTCTTTCTAAATTATCCAAAGCTGATTTTTGAAGACCCTCTAAGCTTTCCTTTATTTCTCTAAGTCTGTCTACTTTCTGGTGAAACTCTTTTTCTTTATCCTCAAGATTAACTGATTTTTCCTCTAAAATATTCTCTCTTTTTAACAATAATCTCTCAGTTTTTAAAATTTCCCCTCTTCTCTCGTTTTCTTCTTTTTTGGCTGTTTCCAAAATTTGGGCGGCTCTCTCTTTGGCCTGGAAGATTAAGGAATCTGATTCTTGTCTGGCCTGGGAGATTTTCTTTTGAAGCCTGGCTTCAATAGTCCGGTAATTTCTTTTAGCAATTGATTGACGGGCATAATAACCTAAAATTGAACCTATTGCTAATGAAAGAATACCCGCAATTAGCGGAATAAGTTGATTCATAATTAAAAGTGGAAATTTGGTTACTCAACCCTGCCCATATTTTTGAATATGGGTTATGGAGTTTTTTATTTAGACATTTAAATCCTGTATTGTCTTGCATAGATTAACAGATTATGGGTGGGGTTGATAAAACAAAAATCCGAAGTTAATTTTCTACATTAATAATAATAATTTTTTAAAAAATTGTAAAGCCCCGCGTTAAGTACGAGGGCTTAATGGTTTACAGTTTTTAAAGCATTTAAAAAGCCGCATCTAAATTATTATAAATGCGGCTGATTTGTTCTTAGATTGTTTATTTTTTTATTATTTTATTGGCTACTCAAATTTTAACTCAATTTTATCTTTGGCTTTAATAAAAATCTTATCCAGGGAATCTCCAGTCTTTGTTCCGTTGAGATAGGCATTCCATTTTTTTCCATTTTGCTCAAATTGGCCAATTCTTTTTAAAACGCCTTCTTCCAAATCAAAATCGAAATTTCCAGCCTTGGCTGAAACAAGTAAAGCATCGGAAATTGTCATCCCTTCTATTGCCTCTCCGACAAAGGCTCTTTTTGTCTCTCCATAATTAATAATCAAGGCTGCTTCATCTGACCCAATTTTTGGTTTTCCAAGGGGCCCAAAAAAATAAAAAATCAACCCTATTCCAATCAAAATAGCAATAATTAAAATTGTTAAATAGAGCTTAGACATATTTTAAAAAGGTGGCACCTCTATCCAGTTAGGAAGAGGACGGCTAATTCCGACTGGGCTATCCCCTCTACCTATACAAATCCCCGGAGGCGAAAGATTATAATCAGTTATTTTCAATCTTACCTCATAATTTCTTGATTCGCTAAAAGTAGTAGTCGCATCTCCTGGTGGAAAAATGATACCATTAAAAGTTGGATCAACATAATCAAAATCCCAGGCGTATTGAATTAAAGCGCCTACTTTACAATTGTATTCGATATTGCCAGGAGAAGAATAGCATTTAGATTCGTCAATAAAAGTGACTATTTGTCCGACTGGGGGATTTTGAGGTGTGTGGGTAAAATCAGGATAGGGCCAAGCGTGAGGGGAAGTGGTAAAGGAAACTCCTGGACACGGTGTTGGAGAACCAGATGGCGAAGGAGGACATATCCAAGGGGAAGGAACATCGTAGTTATCCCAAACCATTAATCGCCAATTATAAGAAGTATTCCATTCTAATCTTTCCCCAACTAAATTTAGAGAGTATTCCTGAGTATTTCCCGATTCCTTTCCAGTGTCCACTACTTTAACGCCATCACTTATTCTAAATATCTCTATTTCAAAGGCAGATTGAGTGTCTCCCGGATCATCGGAGAATTGCCAGTGCAGTCGAACCGGCGGATAACCAGTAATTTCGCAATAATCAGCGGGGTTTGGAGGATCTACCGAGAGATCGTTGGCTGAAGGCGGATTGTTGGGTGGTGCAAAGCTGAAGTCAGTCATTACTTTGTAATCCCAGAGTTGAGTCGTTGGATCTGTGACATTTGCTACGCAAATTTTTCCAGTGGCTGCTTCTCTATCTTTACAGTTAAAACTAATCCAACCGACGACGGCTGTTGAAGTTGAATCGTCTCCTCCCCAAGCCCACTCATGAAATTCAGCCGGACTAACGCTTGTATCAAGCCAAACCCCGTAATTACTCGCCGTATCATCACGTACACAGCGAACAGAACGACCGCCTGCCCGGGCGTTGAAGTACATGCGAGTGTAAGTCGTATCGCCAATGTCCAGGCCGCGAGCGCCCGTACTAAACACGCTAGAACTCCAGTAGCGACCAAAGCTGCCAACGCCGTTGAGAAAGCCATTGGTGTAGGGCCGGCTGCCACCCAATGTTAATTTAAGCGGGCTGGAAAAGGCACCGTTATAATCTTTGGGGATCCAGCTATCTAATTCGGCCTGCCACTCAGCTTCGGTTGGTATCCGCCATCCGTCTGGACAGGGATTATTAATACCGTCTACTCCTTGCCAGAGATTATTATTTTGGGGAGAACGCCAGTCATAAGGCGAACCCATGCCATAAATAAAGTTTGAATGGCCTGGGTTATCAATACTGGAAAGCATGGTGGTTAAGCCGCTGCCGCGGTCTTGATGGCCATCATCCAATCTGCCCCATTGGAATAAATCTCCGTAGGCTGCAGAATCGTTGTAAGCCGTAGCTACTTGTGAGGCGCCGAGATTTCTATCCATCCAACATTTGCCATTATTTTCTACTGTTTCATAAGTTACTTCCGCGCCTTTGTAAGTGAAGGTGATAGGAGTGCCGCAGGGAGGAGCGACAACGTCGCCTCTTAATTTTATCCAACCGTCCCAGTCTCCGCGATTAGGGTTCAAGGCCCCGCTACAAACATTCGGGTCGTCAAAAACAGCGCAAGCTCTTGCCCAACCAGAAACTGTATAATCTCCAACACCGTCACAATCTTGGCCTGTCCCTGGTAAATCTAAACAGGCTGAATAGCTAGGGGCACCCACAACAGGGTCAAATTTAATCCAACCAATTCCTCCGACATCTGCATCAGTTCCTCGCGACCAGGCATAGCCGCTTAAGCTACCATCTGTTTCAATATTTACTCCATAATTTATCGGTCCGCAGGTCGCAGGATTAGCTGGATTAGTACAATTATTAAAACTAATCCAGCCGATATTCTCTGACCAGGCCCAACCCCAGACATTATCTCCGGTGCCTGCTACAACCTTCTCGGTTTTGAATAAATTAAAAACCAGCAAACCGAAACTTATTATTAATAAAATAAAGATTTTTTTAGGCATGGTTTTAACCTTGCAGTTTCAGAAACGTCTTTAATTTGCTTAAACCAGATTTTACACTAATTTCACATTTTTCTAATCGACAAGCATACCCATAAACTCACACGCTCCGTAATCTACGTTGCTGCCACCGACAGTATATTCACAACTAATTGTATAGTCTCCACCAACCAGCGTACGCGAAAAAATCCTTGTATCGAATGTTCCTAAATTTCTTGAAATCAAAAACACAGCTCCAGGATTTATCCGTAAATTCCACTCCCATTGATCGTCAGTCCCACCTCGGTAGCTTCCTGCTGCTACAAATATTATTAGCGTTTTTCCGGCAGGAACATTGATCGTCGTGCTTATAAGAGTCGTCACCGAATTTCTTTGCGGAGACGAGGTGCTACCTCTTGTAATTGGTAAACCATAAGTCATTCCACCTGTCGTCGGCGTTACCCAGGTTGCTAACCCGCTGGCGTCCGAAGTCAACACCTTATTTGCTCCCGGACTGCCGCCAGTAATTTTGATTTGACCAGCGACCTCTAATTTTGCTCCCGGACTCACTGTTCCGATGCCGACATTACCAGTTGAATTAATTGTTATTCTATCTGAGCCAGTAGTAACAAATCTTAGATCGTCAATTCCTCCTCGACGAATACCCATATTTGTATCAGCTGACCAAGAATAGGCAGGAGCAGCAGCTGTACCATCAATAGTAGAAAGAAGGGGCCAAGTTACTCCTGGTCCTGCTGGGCCTGCTGGGCCCGTTGCCCCCGTTGCCCCTGTTGCCCCTGTTGCCCCTGTTGCCCCTGTTGCCCCTGTTGGTCCTGTTGGTCCTGGCGTTCCTGCTTGCCAGGTTCCTACACCTGAGGCATTAGTTGTCAAAACATAGTTGGCAGTGGCCGAAGTTCCTAATTGAAAACCAGTCATTCTCACCGTGCCAACGACATCAAGTTTTGCTACGGGTGCCGTCGTCCCGATGCCGACGTTAGTGCCAGTATCATAGATCTGTGAATTGCCAACGGTAGTAGTAGCAGTAAACTTGGTAAGATAATTTGCTGTTCCACTGCCACCAATTCCGCCTCCTCCGCCAGGAGGGATAGAACAAGTAAGGGTAGAACCTATAGCCGAGATATATTGACCAGGAGAGCAAGCAACGGGATATGAAGTTAATCTAACCCAGGGGACAGAACCACCTTGAAGGGTTCCGGTCCAACGAACATCGCCAGCCACATCTAACTTATATGCCGGCGTGGTCGTCCCGATGCCGATGTTGCCGTCAAATATTCCATTACTGTAACCACGGAAAACACCTCCAATGCCTAAAGCTCCAGATTTGTATTGGGAGTCGTTGCCCACATTGATCGGCGCCGGCACATTGCCACCAGGTGGAGCTACGGTTGGCTCTGTCCAGGCCCAGATAATAGCCGCTACCAGCAAAGTGCTCAAAAGAATAACTGGCAAGGTATAATATAAAGAAATTTTTTGAGACATATTTTCCTTCTTTTTTTCTCCCCTTTTCCGAAGAAAAGGTAGATTGAAAGAGAAGATATTATTTAAATTATTGTTATTAACGAAGTTTCTCTAATTCTTCAAGTTGCTTTTGAATTTCTTCTTGGGTCATGGGTTGCACTTCTCCCCTTAACTCTTTAAGTTCTCTTAATTGTTTTTCTATAACGGTTTCTTCTTTTTCTGGAATAACCTCTTTTTTAGAAGAAGTTTTTCCTTTTTGGAAAATAGCCCACCCAATGATTCCTCCAAAAACCAAAATCACTGCCACTATAATTCCGATAACAGTTTTTTTATTAATAGTCATTATTGTATTATAACTATTTTATAATTACTGCGTCAATTCCGGGCAACCTTTCTTTATCAGTTGTATATCTTTTTCTCCGTTATAAACAGAAAATGGTTGGCATTTTTCGGCTTCCTGGATCAAGGTGTTTATCGTGTCTGTCCTGCCTTGATTGTAGGCTTGAGTCAGTTGGACATTTTTAAAATCACTCCAAACATTATTCACAATATAGATAATGGAAAAAACTATCCAAAGAAAAACAAGAAAATATAAAATTATCTTTGGCTTAAAATTTATATTCACCCCCGTTAGAAGTTTGTCTTATATAGCACAGGTCTAATTTCGAACAAACTTTTGTTATTGCTTATACCCCCGTTAAATACCCTGCAGAAAAAATTTAATCTAAATTTTTTCTAGCTAGAACTTCTAACGGGGTTCATTATTTTATAATATCATTTTCAAGAAAATAAAAAAGCCCCGCCGGTGGCGGGCCGTAGAAAACAATAGTGAACCATATTGGTTAACTCAATCTTTTACCTTTATCACTTCGTCAATCAAACCGTATTCCTTTGCTTCTTCAAGTGGCAGAAACTTTACCTAATTGGATTGGAATCTTTTTTATTTTACCCAAAAATTTACAAAAAAGCCAGAAGCCGCGGTCAAAAAAATTCTTAGATTTTTCCCAGAATTTCTTTTTTAAGTTTGGCAATCTGATGATTAAACAAATTAAGCTCGGGGATAGCTCCTTGACTAGAGACTAAATCTTTAAATTCTTCGTTTAAGTTTTTAAAATTATATTTTTCTATTAATTCTTTGTATTTTGTCCAATTAATTTCGCCTTCTTTTAACAAACTGAAAATATCAATTAAATCTTTTCTACCCTTGTTAGTGCCTTTTCTTTTTTCATAAGTGTAAATTTTCAGGATAAGCAGAATTTCAGGAATCGGCACCTTAAATCCTTCCCGGCTCTGACAGTAATTTTGGATTTCTTCAATTTTTAATCCCAGTTGAGAAAAATAAGGCAAATAAATATCAATATCTATTTCTTCTATTTTTATTTCATATTTTTTCAAGCGGTCGTTCTTAAAAACTTCGTATTCTTTTCTGAACCCTTCTAACTGGTCATAATCAATAATAATATCAATGTCTTTTGATTTTAAGGCTTTAACATATAAAAATACCGCCCAGCCGCCGATGAGAATAAATTTAAATTTTTTCCTTAAGTCTCGGAGAAGTTTAAAACTTTTTTCAGTTATCAAGTCGTGATAAAATTCCATGTTGATGCAAATT
>Ga0315277_10001025_pt1 | contig 41856 bp, 60 predicted proteins | sample YL17G05_15_MG_FD_203695 | JGI IMG/M metagenome (GOLD analysis project Ga0315277, IMG submission 203695) | Sediment microbial communities from Yellowstone Lake, YNP, Wyoming, USA - YL17G05_15 | ecosystem: Environmental > Aquatic > Freshwater > Lake > Sediment | place: USA: Wyoming | collected... | reverse complement strand
CACGACCAAGACTGCGACTGCGACCTATCAAAACCAGTGCGCAAAATTGCTGCGTTCATTTCTACCCCTCCCGCGACCACGACCGCGACTGCGCCCGCGACTGCGACCACGCCCCCGCCCCCGCCCACGACCACGCCCGCGAACACGACCACGACTGCGCCCGCGCCCGCGCCCGCGAACACGACCACGACTGCGACTGCGCCCGCGACCACGACCACGACTGCGCCCACGACCACGCCCGCGCCCACGACCGCGACCACGACCGCGACCCCGACCACGCCCCCGACCGCGACCCCGCCCGATTAAAACCAGTGCGCAAAATTGCTGCTTTCATTTCACAGTATCAGGCAGGGGTTTGCCTTCCGGCCACTCGCAAACGTCCACAATAGCGCCGCGACCGATAATCACTTGGCCGGGGATTGGCTCGACTTCCGACATGACGCCGGTTTTTAGGGCTTCGAAAAACCTGCCAGTGTCAGCAATCCAGGCGGCATTTTCTAGGACTAATTCATGCTCATAGATGCCGACTAGCTTCCCTGAAAAGTAGTTTGTGACGGTACGCACTAGGTAATTCTTGCTCAAGCTGTAAGGTGTCATAAAATTCTCCTAAATGTTAGATGACTTTCAAAAACTCTCGCCAGTACGGCAGCCCATTCTGAACATACCGCTTCAAAGCATCCAGCCCGTCACGACCGGCTAACCGATCGCCTAGCAGCCTACGGCCTACCGCTGCAACGCTTCCGCTATCGTCAATATCCGCTTTCCAGTTTTCAGGAACCCACTCGATGGACGGCCCGACAACGCTCGGCACGCCTTCGCAAATACCATCAGCCGTCACGTTGTTAAACGTCTCAGTGTAGCTCGGTTGCATTAGCAGATCCATGGCGCCCACCTGGCGCTTGAACTCCGGCCAGGATGCCCAAGGGAACTCCTTCAGCGTGACGTTTGGCAGGCCCCTAGTCCAAGCGACTGCAGTGTTATAGACAATGGCGCCGGCGCCGTCACTGCGGCCTGAATTGATCCATATCTCACCGTGGATCTTCAGCCCGTTTATCAGCTCGATTGATGCCGCGATTGCCGTTGAAAAGTTTTTATAGATCCGGTGCGAGCCGAAGGCGCCAATCTTGAGTAAGCCCCCAGAGTATCCGGGGCGGTATACGGACTCCTCTCCGGTGGTATTGTAAAGGTTCGGAAGAAACGTCACGGGGCGACCGTACATATTCTGCAGGGCTCGAACTAGGCGCAGATTGTTTGAGCTGGCGTGAAAGTTTGGTAGCGTCGTCTCAAGGTCGATTGCATCGCGCACTAGGTTTATCGCGTTGGGCTCGGCCTGCAGGAATCCGACGTTGCTGTGACAGTTAACCGCAAACTTGATGTAGGGGAATTGCCGCGCCAGTAGGGCGAGATTCTTTGCTGGGATCCATTGGGCGCAAATGACAACATGAGTCACGGGCCGGGGGCCGGCGTCTTGCTCAACTAGGTACGTTGCCAAGTCGTCGGAGCCGTATAGGGGCCTGGCCTCCGCAAAGTACCCATGGCGGCTCAAAGTTTTGGCGGTGTAGGCTGCAGTAACTCCCATGCCGATATGCGAGACGTTGCATTCTTTTGAAAAGTTTTTGTATCCGATTACTAGGTGCGGTTTGCTCACTTGGACTTAACCTTTTTGAAAACGGGGTGATTTCCGGGTATGTAGATGCAATTATCTTTGTCTGGGAAGAACGGCTTAGGAAGTCGATTGATCCTGGATAAAACGGTATCGTATGCAAGCCCCAGATCGGCGCAATGCTCAGCCATGGTTTTTTCATAGCCACACGATATGACGATAAACTTACGATATTTTTTTTTAGGCATAAATTTAAAAGACCTTGCAAGGTTAGTGTTTCCACAGCTTGCAAGGTCTTTAGGGAGATGTCAACTACGCTATTTCTTTTTTTTCAATGCCGATTCAAAGAAGTCGCTGACTCCATACGGCCAGGCTTTCGCAGCTTCGGCTATCTGGGGTGGTACGCTGATATGCAGGCGGATCCTTTTTTCGTCTACGGGAAGTGGGGGGCGGCCCATGAGTTTTTTGGCTGGTGGTGCTTTGCGTTTCATGTGGGAACCTTTCTTGTGGGGCCGAGGCCCCAGGGTGTTAGACTTCGATCCATTTTCCATGTTCTTCAGACTCTTCCTCAGTAGTCGCGCGGACCTCTACTAGAGTCCCGTCTTCGCGGCCAGCGTCGAAGTCGTCCCAACCGTCGGCAGCGTCGACCGAGCCAGTGTAAACATTCATAAAAAGAGCTGTGGTAGTCATAATGGGAACCTTTCTTGTGGGGCCGAGGCCCCGATTGTTAGTTAGGTTGCAGTGCAGCCATTGAGCATTGCAACAATCTCACGGCGTTTCTTCCGTCCTGCCTTCAGAGCTTCGCCGCGAGAATCGTGTCCGCTGCTACTGGCGATTACCCTTTCCGTGGTGTCGCTGTTATCAAACACTTCTGCGACATAGCGCGTGCATCCTACGGAGTTGCTGTTAGTCACTGCAATGTGAAAATCGGAATGCTTAAGTTTATTGTCCGATGGTGATTTCATGTAGGTAACCTTTTCCTTGATTGAGGCGTCATTGCCTCCCTTAAGAACTGTTATAGATAAAGTGGCCATGTATGTCAATACTTTTGTGGCCACATTTTATTTTGCGTAAGTCAGGAAGGCTCTCAGGTATTCTGAACGGTCAAATGATCTCAGCCGCGCGGACATTAGTGGACATGTATCGACATGGCCTTTAAATTTGAAGGCCGTATGGACGATCTCATGGAGTACTACCGCATAGAGCTGGTCGCCTTCTAGGTCGCCATTGACCATGATCGCGCAGATGTCGCTGGTAAAGCCCAGACCAAGCGGGCTGCCTACGTCTTGCTCGCTCGCAATCTTCACTTCGATGCGAGGCAGATCGACCAGCTTTTTTAGACTGTAGATTATGTCGATCACTTCGCGGCGCTTGGCGCGGTAGTCCTGGCTTTTTACCTGTAGTCCTTTAATCTCTTGACCCTTGCGTAGGGCGTTTGACCGTCTCATAATGGGAACCTTTTCTTTGGGTGGGGCTCGATTGCCTCCCTTGAGAACTGTTATATATAACGTGGCCAGTTAAGTCAAGAGAAAAAGAGCCCCCCCAAGGGGGCCAGGGCTTAGGCGGTATAGTCGGACAAAGTTAGATTGGCCGATTGGTACATTAGGTTTTCGTAGTACCGATAGGAGAGCCCCCGGAGGGCATCCAAGGCCAGGTCTTCCGATTCGTAGTTGTAGGCCACAGCACCATCGGAATTCAAAAACTTGCCGTCGGTACGGGTCAGGGTCCAAACTGGCTCACCGCTGATAGAACGGCAGGTACGAGTAACTTTGAAGGGTGATTTCATGCTGGGCTCTCCTTGGGGCGGGGGCTTGATTGCCTCCCTTGAGAACAGTTATAGATAACTGGCCATGGTTAGTCAAGCATTTATTTGGGCGGGGTGGGGGGGGGCGAACTATCCCCCGGGAAGCTCCATAAGCCGGGCCCGGTCCTCCGCCTCCTGCCACCATGGCGCCACGGTCAAGCCTGCGGCCGATCGTTGGCCAGCCAGCCAGTTTAGGAAATCTTGGGGCGACCTTTTCGACCGCTCTCCGGTGTACCTATGCGCCACCGATCCCACCGTTGCAGGATGCCGGCCCTGCATCAAATCCGCCAAGTCCTGCAGCTCATAGAAGCCGTCGAGCTGGCGCCCGGATGCCCAGCCGATTAACCATGTTTGGTGGTCCGAATTATGCTGGTCGAAAACGTCAAAAAGCACTCCGACCCCCCCCTTGTTCCCGTTCGTTCCTAGGAACAATCAAACATGTTCCTATTTGTTCCTTCGCCGATATTACAATGAAATCAACATTGTACCTATTGTTCCTATTGTTCCTGCCATTTCCTATAGCGGTACTCTCGCCTACGTCATTCTCTTATCTCTATATACTTATACCTAGGTACTCTCTCTATAGGTGCTAGGAACAATAGGAACAATAGGAACGGTGCTAATATAACTACTATAATCGAAAAAAAGTACACAGGAACATGTTTGATTGTTCCTAGGAACATTATTTCGGCTCGATGCCGACATAGCGCCAAGCTAAAGTAGCGTCCGGTAGCCTCACACGCGAGCGGCGTACCCTATGGTGGCGCTCGATGTACTTTAGGAAGGCTTCCCTACCCCTCAGATCGTTCCAGCGATTCTTGAGCATATCCTGCATCTTTGGCGGGGGGGTGAAAGGGCGGCCATGGGGCGCCTCCCCAGGCTGGGCCGGATAAAAGTTAAATTGGTCTTCGGCGAAGACTTCATATTCCTCTTCCAAGGTGCAAACGTGGGCGGTCAATAGGTCGGCGTTGACATCGATTGCCTGATGCTGGGGACACATGGCGGTATAGGCGTCGATGCAGTTCGAGATGAAGGCGCCACCTTCTGACCATAACCGCGACTCATAAGACGGATCTGGGGGCCCGTCGAGCTGGGGTAATTCGATGTAGATAGCTCGCCGCATGTCGGCTTGCTCGGAAGAGATCCTCGGCTTCTCATTTGAAGAAAAGATGAATTTGCTACTAAGTCGAGCGTTGAAAGTTTTCCCCCCTTTCAGCTCCATGCGTACCGTATCGCCTCCGGTTAGCATCTTAAAGAGCCCGCTAGCTAGGAAGCCGGCGGCGTTTGAATCTGGGAAATTGATCACTCGCTTATTCAAGAGCCCCGATGTCCAAAACTTATCGTCCTTGCCTGGCACCATTTCGTTCTTGAATGACGGCCCTAGGGCTTTCTCCAAAAATCGGGTAATGGCCCCCTTGCCGTTGCCCCCCTCGCCGTATAGGTACAGGTATTGCTGGGTGTCGGCCTCTGGCACAAAGATGGATCCCACAAACGCCATGAACGAGCTGCCATTGATGCCCATGCGCTCAATCAGGCGATCCCATTCCGGTGTATGTCCACCCTCGCGGGCCCAGGGCATCCGGTGATATGCCAAGCCTGGCTCATCGTCCCACCTTACGTCGGCGGGCTTGACGGTCTTTGCGGTGGACTTCTTCCAATAGCGTATGCAGCTATCAGCCCTATCGGGCAAAAATTGATATATCGAATGCTCAACCAATAGCTCCCTTTGCGAGTATTGCATGAGCAAATCGCTAACGTGAGAATCATCAACTTGCACCACAACGTCGCGCTCATCGGCGACGATGCAAAGTTTTGTCCCCAGGTCTGGTTCAATCAGATATAGCCTTTTTGGAAAATCAGGAAGCATTGCAAATTGGCTGCAATTGAGTACGTCCATGATATTCTTAAAAGCCACCTGAACCGTGATAGTCGGCGGTTTCGGGGAATTTTGCTGTTTCTTTTTCCTGGCGGGCTTGATATCAACGGGATCAGTCATGTAGCATTCCAATGCGTGACAAGTTCGATTTTAGCCGCCGTGAGGACCTGACCCCTCGCGGCGGCTCGCCTTTATTCCGTTCTCTATGCTTTCGCGAACTTTCTTGATTGTGCTGGGAGACTGTACCTGGCCGGAATAAGTCGGGGAAGCTAAAAACATATCTAGCAGCCGCTTGCCGTCAAATCCGTAGTATGCCAATTCTTTTGAGACCCCATATATGGTGTTCGACTGTTTACCAGATTCAATCGGAAGTTCAAACACGGCGCGAAGCCTATTTGGGATAATGCGGTTTTCGCGTTGAAATTCTTTGACGGCCTCTTGTCGCTGTTTATTGTCTATGATCTCCTGCGGCAGATCTAACACCCCCTGCGGGAATCCATCGGTGCATATGCTCACGACTTCTTGGCAGGGAAAAAACAGCCGGGCGCCGTCTTTGGTGCATTGGTCTGCAGCATCGTATTGCCTCGCGACGAGCTGGTAGTTGTAGTTGTACTCATCGACGTTAGTGATCGCTCTGGCGAACGGCACCACGATGCGGAAGCGGTCGCATGTGATGCCCCCTTTCTCGCGTTGGTGGTTCTTTGTCGTCCCGATCCAGTGGATTGTGTCGCACCAGTCCGATAGGGCTTGCTCAAGCGTATAGCCGGGGTGGTCAAAGTCGAGCACTAGCAGGCGGGCCTCGACGAAGGATTCTATCCGCCTATGCCCGTCGCGGAAGATGCAGGGTGACCAGACTGCAGACGTAATGAAGTCGCTAAAAACCTTGCTAGAGCGAGTTTCAAAGGTATGCCATCCGTAGGTAAAAAACCGAGCATAGCGGTTATCGGCGCGGGCCGCGTCCATGTCATATGGCCTGGGGTGGACACTGAGTAGCATGATTAGGGGCTCCTGATGATTTCTTGGGAATGAGCAACTATCCTGCTCCTCTAGCAATAATTTAGTCAACTACAAAATAACGCTTGCCAAATAAATCTGGATCGGTATTGTTAGTCAACTAACCACATATGGAGTGATTTACATGGTAGTCGCACTGAAGAAAAAGAAGAAACGACCCGTCCCGTTTAGTGTTCCGTTGCCGGATAATCTTTTGAGGTATATCAGAGCAAAGGCGAAGAGTAAGAAGTTAAGCATGTCGCAAACAGTCCGAAACATCATTCAGTGGGAGATGGAACTAAATGACTAGAGAGATAACCGAGGATATGTTTCTTTGCCCCTGCGGAAAGTGCGGCCAAACCGTTAAGCCAGTACCGGAACTTTTGACGAGTATTAAAAACCTGCAAACGGGACTCCTGTTTAAATTAGAGATTACGTCTGGCGTGCGGTGCGAAGCGCACAACAAAGCCGTTGGCGGCTCGCCAGGCAGTAAGCATCTGACCGGCGAAGCGTGCGACATCAAGATCAATGATTCGCAAAGCGCGTATTCAATACTCAGATTAGCAGTTTGCAGCAGATTTCTAAAATTCTTTGAGCTATGCCCGCAGCATCTTCATGTCGATGTGCGTCAGGGCCCTAGCCGAATCATCACGGGAGCAAGTACACATGGCGCCAAGTAGGGACTACATAAAAAAACAGATCATTCAAACGCTATCGAATCTGCAATCAGAACAGGGATCATTCGGCGTGATTGCTCAGGTGATGGTCGAGGAAGCGGCCGGCATGGTGGGAGTTATTCGCGCTACTGAGGGCGACTACCGAGCCGACGGCCTGCAGAGTCTTTTTATTGCTTGCGCTCACGAAGCTGCAGCGGAAAGTCATGAAATTAACGAGAGATTCGGTCCCGTACATCTTAAGAGGAAAATACCCAATGACTACGTTTGATGAACTACTGACCCAGCTAGAAGAAGCGGACGACGAGCTAGATACGCTCAAAACTGACATGCTAGTGACTGACATAGCCGACAAGATCGACGCGATTAAGCACGTTACTGAGAAGCTAGAAAACTACATTCATTTTCTGGAGAAAAAAATTGAGCCCCTTGAAAAAGCAAAACGATCTGCGAGAAGAAATATTGCCGCTATCAAAGAAAGCCTTGCACTATCGCTTGAGAGCCATGGCGTCTCTGAATTTCCTGGCGTTGTGTGGCGTCTTGCTCTCCAGGATTCACCAGCGGCAATCGAATATTCTCGCCCGGTCCCAACGGGGGAGGATTACGACGCGCATCCTGAAAAAGTAGGCAAGACTCTCGTTTACTTTTGGCGTACCGAAGAGATCAAAAAGGCATTAAAAGACGGCGAAGAGTTTGACTTTGCAAAACTCAAACACGGGAAGCACGTTCGGTGGTATCTAAAAAAGCCATTTCGCGCTAAGAAGGCAGCCCCCGCGCTACTAGAAGAAGCGGCGCCGGCGGCGAGTGAGCCGGCAAGAATTTCAAAGTATGACCCCACGTTTTAAGAACCAGGAGAGCCCAAAATGCCCATCGAGAAAAGCGACCAAATCAACGAGCTGGCAGCGGCGCTATCAAAAGCGCAAGGCAGCATAAAGAATGCGGCCAAGGATAGTTTCAACCCCCACTTTAAAAGCAAGTATGCGGATCTAGCATCGGTTATCGACGCAACAAAGGAAGCCCTAGCAGCTAACGGCCTGGCAGTCTCGCAGATGCCGGAAGCTCTCGACGGCAGGGTGTTCATCACGACTATGCTTCTTCATTCTAGCGGGCAATGGCTATCTAGCACGCTCATGCTGATACCAGACAAAACCAACTGCCAAGGGATAGGCTCGGCTATAACTTACGGGCGGCGTTACGGGATGAGTGCTATTTTGGGGATTTCGCAAGATGACGACGACGCGGAGGAGGCGATAAATCGCGACCAAGCGCCGGCAAAACCTCGGGGCGATGACACGCCATATACCGCTACCGATGCGCAAAAGCGTGCGGTTATGGTCTGGGCTGACAAGTTTCATATTCGGGACCCCGGCGAGCTGGGACGGATCTCGGCGCGACTTATTGAAGGCAACGCGATGATGTATGAGCTAGAGGAAGCAATACCCGCGATTGTTCGCAAGCTCAAAGACGAAGCTGCAGCAGCAGCCACATAATACTAGCCAGCACTAGACTCGCTGGGGCCAACGGGGGCAGTATAACCCAATTAACCCAAGCGAGACTATGATGCGGCGGATTATCGGTATCGACCCCGGAAAAGACGGCGGTTATGTCGTCCTTACCCCAGAGGGCGATGTGGTCGAAGTCTACCATTTAGATGACGGGCTCAAGATCCTGGCGACGATGAGCCGGCAGGATGCTCAGGGCTATCATGCCTTCGTTGAAAAAGCGCAAGTTATGGCCAAAGGGCCGGTGCGTCCAAGCGCGGTCGCGAGCTTTACCTATGGAACGGGCTACGGCGAGATCCTGGGCCTCCTGCGGGGCCTCTGGATGCCCTACACGCTCGTTTCCCCCGGCGCCTGGACTCGGACTATGCACCAGGGCACGACGGTCACGAAGGCGGATAAGGTGAGATCATTTGAAGCGGCGGGGCGGATCTTCCCAAGGCAAACCTGGATACTGCCAGGGCGGCGAAAACCGCACGATGGAACATGTGAGGCGGCACTCATCGCGGAATGGGGCCGGCGTCATTTAGGAGGTGCTGAGGGTGTCGCAATCCCATTCTGAGATAGAACTGACAAAGCGCCCCCGTGGCCGGCCAAAGCTAATCGAGGAACGCCAGCGGGTCCATATCACCGTCACGCCGGAAATTTGCATGGAGATCGCTATGCGGGATCTCACCTACAGTCAGTTTTTTAGAAAAGCGGCGATGCACTATATCGCATCATTTCCAGACCCAAATGGAGCATAGGAGTTCACAGTGAGCGGCAACAGCAATCATGATTTTGGATGGGCATTAGAGCAATTACGCATGGGTGCACGCGTCTCTCGCGAAGGCTGGAATGGAAAGGGCATGTGGCTAGTCTATCAAAAGGCTTATCCCGATGGTATCCCGATCAATGACAATACAGCCCAGGCAACGGGCATACCTAAAGGGACAATCTGCAAGTTTTTGCCTTATATCATGATGAAGACTGCCGATGGTTCTTTTGTACCGTGGCTAGCTTCTCAAACTGATGTCCTTGGCTTTGACTGGGGATATGCTGCGGATTACGTCAAGGTTGGCTGACCAGGCTGGATTCGAACCAGCGGCATCCAGCTTAACAGGCTGGCCCCTTACCGCTCGGGTACCGGTCAATGTGGTAGGCTTCGCGTGAGAGCCCTTCGCACGCGAAGCCCATCTATACCGCTAGCACACTATTCGCGCTCTTTAAAGCGCCAAGGTGACATTGCGGCAAGGTCAAAAAGATCGCTGGCCCCTTGCTGAACCGCCTGCATCACTTGCGCGGCTTGCTTGCGCTTATCTATCATCTTACGGGCCTCGAAGCCGTATCGCAGCAATGCCTTGGCGGCGTCGATGTCGAGGACCTGGCTACGCTCGCTTGAACCTTGAAAATACGCGGTCGATACAACCCGATTCTTTTCTTTGATCGCTGCCTTGAGGGCGGTTATCCCCGTATTGATCGCATCGTTGCTAAACAGCAGCAGGCGCTCGTCACCAGTCCCCGCCTCGTCGGCCTTGAGCTTGGCGAGCCACTCGGTGGCATGGTCAAGCGGGATCCCTGCCTCAATGGCTGCAGTTTCCAAAGGCACGCCTCGGCGCAGCTTGGACTTAAGCGACTTATAATCTGGTTCTTTGGCCATAGTCTTTTAATCATATACTGTTTTTTTCTATCTTGCCCAGCATGACCCATTAAAGCCCAAATAATCATTGTTTAATCCTAGACCTAGATAAAATCGCTTGCATCCCGCTATTCTGTTTAAGACCAATTAAATTCATTTACCACTAAACAGGGGGCCTTTAATGGCTGGCGCATCATATGCAGACGTACAAGCTTTTGGTAACTTAAAAGAATTGTATGACGGCGACCTTACGTTTCAAGAAAACATCAAATCTAGCTTTATTAATTCGATTCGCAAGGCGACGAAAGATGAAGTGGAGTTTGACGGTAAAAATTGGAATGTCGGCGTTACATTCCAGATCAACGAAAGCTATGCCGCGCTAAACGACGGCGAGCGATTGCCAGATCCAGATTTTCAAAAAGGCGTCTTTGCTCAGTACAACAGCAAATTGATGTACTCGCAAATCGAAGCAACGACCTATGCCGCGACTCGCGGATACAAGTCGGGCCGCCCTACCGGTAAATACCTTGATGACCTAATCAAAGGCACGTTGCTCAGCTTCGGCTCGAACAACGATTTCGATGCCTATGCCGACGGTCGCGGATTCCGCGCCACGGTCGCAACTGCAACCCCTGCAGCAACGAGCTTTACGGTCACTTTCTCGACCCGTCTCCGCGCCGGCATGGTTCTCGACTGGTACGATGCGGCCCGTGCGGTTAAACGCGGCTCTATCAAGATCTCGCTACAAGGCGTGGATCATATCAACCGCACCGCTTACATTGACACCACGTTTGGCTCGGGCGCAGTCCCAACCGGCGCCGTCGCTAGCGATGTGCTTGTGGTGTACCGCGCACTTGACCCAGGCGAGCCCGTTGACGGTCGCTACCTGGCCGGCTACAAGCGCCTAACTGATAACACGGTAGCTCTCGGTGGCCTTTCCCCGGCCAGCTACGCGCTATGGCAGTCTGTCAACGTGAACGCCGGCCTGGCGAACCCGAATCAAGAGATCCTGCAGCAAGTCACCGATCAGCTCAACATCGTCTCGGGCATGTACCCGACCTTCGGTGTTATCAACCCAGCTTGGAAACGCGGTTACTTGTCAGGCTTCCTCGGCCAACGCCGTTTCAGCTCAAACAGCTACGACACAGGCGCCAGCTCGCTAACGTGGTCGGCTGTCAATATGGGCAAAGACGAATCGGGCAAAAAGCCCCAATCGTTGGAATGGCTCGAAGACAAAAACCAGAATCCCGCTGAGTTGTTCATCTACAACAAGTCGGCATTCTGCATCGCCAGCGACTACGCGAACGAGCCCCACTTGGCGGATGAAGACGGCAGCGAATTCCGATACCGTATCGGCTTCGACTCCATGCAGGGCTTTATCCGTTACTGGGCCAACACGGTCGTCAAGCAACGGAACGCACTTGGTATCATCACCAACTTTAACGTAGCAACTGGCGTGGTCTAAAGCATGAGCATTTTTGGCGGTGATGAAGATGATCGCTATTCTGATGCGGCCATGATTCGCGCCGCCAGAAAGCGACTCCTTGAACAGATCGCAAAAGCAGAGGGATCCCCGTCGCTGGTAAACAATGTTTATGGCGGCGGTGGATCCCCTCATATGGGCGGCGGTGTAATGGATCAATTGGGCTCCAAAGGCGTCTCTGGCGCTGATGAAGATCCCTTTGATTACCTTGTGGACATTACGCGCAAGAACACGCCCGATGGATGGGAAAAAAAGGTCCATCGGTATCGTCAACCCAAAGACCATAAAAAAAAAAAGAAGTAAAGACCCCTAAAGGCGTCGAACGAAGCCGGGAGTCTCGCGAAGAGGCTCGCCGGCATCATGACGACATCGACCCGCTAAAGTATGCTGGTGAAGGATGGTTTGCGACGGACGAATACGCCCGACCAAACGACATCCAAGATAAGTACGTTCGCGGCGATCTTAAAAACGAGGGCGCCTATTACCCAGGGCCAGATAAACCTAGAAGGAAAAGGTGACAAATGAGAAACGCAGCTCTCAGAAAATTCCTCGCCAAAAACGGCGATGACGCAAAAAAGATACTAAACGAAAAAGACGGCAAGGGTAAAATCAAGGAAAAGAAATACGGCGGCGACGGCGACGACAAAGAGCCCGACGAAGATGAAGATGACCTTATGAAAAGTTTTGATGCCGTAGCAAAAGGTGGCTATGAAATAAGGCGTGTGACTACAGAACCAAAAAAAAAACTTGTTGTGAGTGACGATCCGAAGTGGAAAGGCAAGCTAGGCAAACACGACGATTGCTGGAAATGATCCATGAATGCTCTAACCAAGTTCAAAAAAAAGCATAAGATGGAGGACGGCAAAACCGCTGCAGAGGTGGGGGCAGCGGCGACCCTGGTTCCTGCGGCAGCTTTTTCCATTAAGCATGAGCTGGCCGACAAGGCAGAGAATGAGGCGGTTAGGCGTACAAGGGGATTCCAGGATTTTCAGGATAAGCTAAAAAAAGGCGATATTCTCTTTCATCACCGTCCGGTTACGCAGAGCCCCAAGATAGAACCGATCGCAAATATACCGATTCCGGGCCGCGAAGCTGATTGGATGATGGCATCAAAAGGAGATCACCATTACCATTCATCCATCTATCAGGGTGCAGGCAAGATTTCCGATGCGTCCGACTATGAAAAAGGCGTCCGAAGCGACACCCCTTTGAGTTATGAGTACGGAGAAAATGTCAGGGCCTACCGACCGAAGAAAAGCGAGTTGATACCCGACGCGCTGGACTATACAAAATCCGCTCACGGAACCCCATACGTTGAGCAAGAGAACCTTATAAAAGGTGCTATGGAACATTTATTCGTCCCTGGCGGCGGCGGCAATACGACCGGAAAAGTACCATGCCATGGCAGCTTTTGTACCCAGCACGTTGCCAACGCTTACCCCGAACTATTCGACAAGCTAAACGTATCTCCGGCAGATATGAGACACTCTAAAGACCTAGAGCTTATCGCCCGATATGAACCGAAGGCAGCTCGGACCCTTCGCGAGCTGGCGCTAAGTCGCGGCGCATACCCTATTCTAAAGAATCTAAAATATGGAGTCGGCGCAGGGGCCGCAACATATGGTGCTATGAAACTAAACGACTACTTAGATAAGGAATAAGACTATGAGCATGGGCGAAAAATTGATGGAATTTCTGGCTAGGTCAAAAAAGGCAGCTCATACTGGGGCGGAGCTAGGCCAATTGGGGTACTCGGCGGCACGAACCTCGGCGGAACACCTACCCGGCATGATTAGTAGGAACCCTATAAAATCGGTTGCGGGCGCCGGCGTGGGGGGCGCCGGACTCGGCGCAGTCATGCGCGGCGGTGGGATGGACGAGGACGAGGCAAAAGACCTTATGCTTCAGAAATTCCTCGCCTTGCACGGGGGATGAGTGTGAAAGCATACTACGACGGCATCAAACATAAACAAAAGGATGACGTTCTAAGCAGCATCCTTGAAGCGGCCAAATCAGGCGCGATTTTTGGAGGTATTGGCGGTGTCACATCTGGACTTATTGGCGGAGAGCGTAGTCTGCGGTCAATTGGTATGCGCGGTCTTGGTGGGGCTGCGGGCCTGGCAGCGACGGCAGCAGGCGGGGGGGCTCTCGGCACAGCCATTCTCGGAGCGCCGGATCAAGACGAAAAAAATGCTTACGCCAAGCGCGGGGGGCTCGGCGGGGCTATCGCCGGCACAGCGGCAGGCGCGGGGCTAGGTTACATCCTGGGCGCCGGCAAGCTCAAACCCTGGACCACAGCGGCGGGGCGCCTAGCGAGGGAATTTGAAGCCCCTATAGACAATCTGATAGGCGATCAGGTCAAGAAAGGCATTCAGCGGCAAAGCCTGGCGGGGGGGCTCGCGACTGGTGCGGGGCTTGGCGCTCTGGGCGGCGTGGCTGGCGGATACATGGGGATGAATGAGGGTATGGGAGTTGATTTCCTACATGACAACCCCAATGAGATCCGCCAACGGCGGGCCAACGTAGAAAGATAGGTCAAAATGAAATTTATTGATGATTTCGTAATGGACAACCTTATAGGGATTCCAAAAAACGAGACTCAGAGCAACGTAAGCGATGCCCTAGCGCGTTACTTTACGCTCTCGACCCTTCAGCGAGTTGTGCAGGGGGCCAGCCCCGAATCCTTGCTACGCATGAAACAAATCCAACTTGATATCGAGATGAAGAAGCGTGCAATGGGCATTCCCCCAGACACGGAATCCTTCAATCAGCAGCTAAACTCACCGGCCAATCACCTCATTGCAGCTCTTGGCATCAAATTCGAGGATGCGCTAGACTCGCCCAGTCTAATCCAAAAAACTATCCGTGCAGCTAATCCATTGAGGGATCTTTTCAATGTCAATAGACCAATCAGCTCAGGGCTCCCAGAGCTCGGGGGAGGGCTCAGGAGACTTCTCAAGCTCCGGTGAGGGCCAAGGCCAGGAACCCGCAGCATTCGACTATAAGCAGGCATTTGCGGGCCAGCAGCAGGCACTTCACCAAACACAAGCCCAGTTTGAGGCTCTAGCGCGGGATTCGGCGCAGTACCGTGAGCGCACTTCCAAAGACCTAGAAACCGTTAGCCGTATGCGCGACGTGTTCAACCCACAAGAGAAGACCGGACCAGATCCCGTCGCCGAGTGGGAACAAAACCTAGATTACTACCTAGCCGAAGGGCTCAAGGCTGAGAAGGCTGGCCGGCCCATGCCGCTCACCGTCAACCTGGGGGTGAGCCATTACCAGACCCTTATTGCCCAGCACAAAGAGCGGCAGCAGTATCAGGCGCAAATGGCTGAGATGCGGCAGCAGCTAGAAGCTATGTCGAACCCGCAGGTCAAAATCAACGACCAGGCTTTTTCGACCCTCGACACTGAGATCAAGCGGGGCCTAGATTCCCTTTACGGCGCCGGCGCGACCAACATCAACCAAAAGCGGGCATTGTTCCAAGCCGTTTCGAGCCAGCTAGTACCCGTGCTTGAGCGGCTCCAAAAGGAAGAGCCCCAGCGGTGGGACATGATGCGCCGCGACCCAGCAGCCCTTTCCGACCTAGCACAGCGAGCCCTACGCGGAACCGTACCGCCAAAGGCTCTGGCGATGCTAGCGCAGGATCAATTGCAAAATACTGAGATGCCGATCTCAGAGCTAAAGCAAGCATTGATGGAGGCAAAAAGCATTGAGGATCCTGTCGAGCGCAGCGAAGTTATGGGCCAGATTCGCCAGCAAATCTTTGAGCAAGCATACAGCAATGGCAAACTCGGACGCGGCAGGCAATAAACGTGCTTCAGCTCCATACTCTTCGACCCATCCAGGCGTTGGCGGCGAGCCTCTTCTTCAAACACAAGAAGCTGATGCTCAACCTACCGCGCCAATATGGTGGGAAGACCGAGTTAGGGGTGCGGCTTCAGGAGGACCTTTGCTTTCGGGGTGGATCCAGTACGGGCCTATTCGTTGCAAAGAACTCCGCAGCCCGCAAGAAAGCGACACGCGAGAAATTTCTGAGGATCTTCGATCCGAAAATCTTCGCGGTAAATACGGAGTTGATTTATAACAAGAAAAATCAAGCATCCCAGATATTCATGGCGTCTATCGACAAAGACCCTTCGGCGCAGCGGGGCGGTACGGTAAACCTTCTGCATTGGTCGGAAGTGGCCTTCTCGAAGATGGATCACGGCGAGACGATCCCCGACGTTTGGCAGATGGTGCTAAACCCCATGCTTTCGCAGACGGACGGTTACGCGCTTCTTGAGTCCACGAATAATGGCAACAATGGTTGGAAAGACATCTGGGAGATGGCGCCTGATCTCGGCTTTAAGACTCTCCGTGTCACTTTCAGTCAAATGCTGGAACTTGGCTTGGTCACGCAGGAAGAATTTGACAAGGAAAAGCGCGAGACTCACCCTCTCATCTTTGCTCAAGAATATGAATGTCAATGGGTCACATTCCAGGGCCTGGTTTACGATGAATTTGACGAGCCCTTCCATGTCGCTGATATTGACGGGCCCGCCGAATGGCAAAAGACTGCCTTTGCTATCGACTGGGGATATCACCCATCGGCTACTTGCGTCTTGTTTGGCTATGTCCATGAAGGCACCCTAAATGTGTTTGACGAGCTCTATGTGCATCGCCAGCTTATCGACGAGACGGCGGCAAGCCTTCATGCTCGCCGCCGTCATTGGCTCATGGATACTCTAGCAGGTGTCGCCGACCATGAGGAAGATCGCAACGAAGAGCTGATAAGGCGCGGCATTGGCGTGACCAAAGCCGACAAAACCAACGTACTAGGGAACCGACTGCAGATCAAAGAAATGTTATGGAAAGGTACGCTCAAGATCCATCCCCGGTGTGTTAATCTCATCAAAGATCTCAAATCCGCGACCTGGCACGACAAGAAAGAGGGCGACCTTGATTATTCGCTTTGCTCATGGGGCCATTACGATGCGGAAGCGGCATTGCGTTACTTAGTGCGAGCATTTGAGAAGTATGAAGAGCCGGAACCAGAGAAAAACCCGCATCTATCCATGGACGAGGCATCGGCTCGGGCCTGGGAAATAAACAGGGGGCACGAATGAGCATAACTAGGGGCGAGATCAAGTATGAGATTCTATTGCGGCTTCAAAAAAGCGCGGTCACTAAGGGCTTCTATACGGATAGCAAAATAAACTCCGCTATTCAGGAGGCTCAAGATTACGTCGCTACCGAGATGTTCCTGGCCGATGAGGGGTGGAATCATAAACTCGGTTACTTGGACGTACCAGCGAACGCCGTCGCGGTCCCCCTCCCTGCCGACATGGCTATGATCGCCCAGGTTCGTTACCTGATAGCGAATACCTATGTTCCGCTCACCTATGACCAGGAATGGGATAGTGCTCAGTGGGGCGGGGCAAGCGGGATAGTGCAAGCCCCCTCTAGCTATCGTCTGGTTGATAATAACCTTTATTTTAACCCAGCGATCGGCGCAGGCGGGGCCAACTACCTGCAGATTGAGTACTTCGCCTACCCAAGGCGCCTCGCGAACGACAAGGATTTTATTGAAAGCTCCTTCGATCGCTCCATGGTCTGGTTCATCATTTATCACTCCTGCAACATGCTCGCGGGGCAGCTTCAACAGACAATCTCCGATTGGGATAAGCAGGAACAAAAATGGCTTGGACGTATGAAGGATATCATTTCGATGAGAACCCGGCAGTGTGTGCCGATCGGAGAATTTGAGGGATGAGCTTTCGAGCGGCTGGCGTAACGCAAGCTAATTACATTTCGTATCTGGTATCTCCGTACCATGTTTGGTTTGTCGATATGGGATACCCAGAGCTTGACATCAAGACGTTTGAGGACGGCGAATGGTCTTTGATCCAATATCTCAATTCGCCTACCGTACCCTCTATGACTCGCTGGCAGTATGTTCTTACCGGCATTCGTAGAACCGAGATCAGCCCATGGTGGTGCAGGAAATACGCTGAAAACCTCGACCTTGAGAAGAGGCATGTGTGGGCGGAAATAGAGGCAAAGGAACGGGCGCTAGAAGAGGAAACAAAAGGCAGAGAGAGGCACGACCAAGATATTGCCGCCCGACGCCACGAAACAATCATGAGGAACCGCTTCCTAGTGGACCGGATCAGCCGAAACGGCCTACAGGAAATGAATCTACGGCAGATATCTAAACATATCCCTAATCACTGTTTTCGCTAAGGTTGCAACAATGGCTCTATTTATCTCAGCGTCCCCCCTGGTAAAAATCTTCCTTCCCGAGTGGCATGATCGGCTTATGGATGATCCGTCGCTTATCAACGACTATGACACCCCGTTCGATTTCTGGGTAAACACGGGAACGCAAAATATCAAAATACAGTTCATGAAACCGCAGCAGGTTACGGGCCGCGACCAGAATCAGAATCAGTCTATTTTTAACTGGCTGACTGGCGCAAACTCCATTCAGCATGAATCGGACATTTACGGCATTGTCGAGTTTGATCCGAAAGTCGATCTTATCCAAACTTACGACCAGCTCGGCGTGCTTGATGACTTCATTTCTGATGATCCAAAGAAGATCAAAAAGGCGAAGGAAGAGCGGGAGAGGCTAGCCCTGGAAACCAAAACCAAAGTCAGGGAAGCCCATGCCCTAGTGCGGAAAGCAAGCGAGAAACGAGTTAAGCAAGCTATCCGACTCAATCATAATAATCTCATCGCTCAGTGGAAAACAAACGAAGAAATGAAACTAGGCAAATACCCTCCGTCGATCTCCGAGCTTATGGGGGCGGAAGCTATTGCCATGGAAATTGAAAAATCTTCGGCCAAGTCTGCTAAGGTAATGGGACGATTCAACGAACTAATGCAGCAAAACCCGGCAGGACGCTAGAACATGGGCACTCTCCCTAAGCTGACTCAGTTTATCGCGGGCTCGATGACCAAATCCATCAATATCCATTCACCGGATATTGGCCCGGATCTTCAGTATTCAAAAAACTGCATAAACGTAAGCCAGGGGATTACCCAAGGGACGGGGCCGCGTCACGGCATGGCGCCGATCCCTGGGCATAGCGATACCGAGGCACTAGCTACGTTCAAGTTTCCCGGCCTGATGAAGTCAGAGGTGGATTGGATCACCGCTGAATATGGACGGGTCAAGGTATATGCAATCCATCCGATCACCCTAGGAGGCACGGGCGCCTTCCTGGGCACCAAATTGCAATACTACGCCGTCGTTGTAGGGCTCACCGACACCGACTTTCCCGGCAATCTATACCTGGACGTGCTACTGCTATCCTTCAACAACTCATTTAACCCGCCGGCGACTGGCGTTGCCGAACAAAGCCAAGCGATTGACGACGGCCTTCCACAGCCGGGGCTTTACTATGCAAAGAACTATCCGTCACAGGGGATCTTTACCGAGTTTCTCAATGCCAATTTTACGACGACCCAACAGCAGAAAATGGAAGAGTTTAGCCGTACCACAGCAAAGAACTTTCTAGGGTCAACGCCGTTTACCGTCAACAATGCGTCGATCAGCCAGGCATGGCTTGTCGGGGATGCCGGAGGGATGACATTCCCGAATGCGGCAACCACAGCCCCGAGCCTAGACCTAATTCCTCCTTTGGCTCTCAATGACCCCGCATATGGTCCATATAACGCTACTTTTTTTACGGGATTAACATCTGACATAGTGTATGGCAATTTCCTGCAAACAAATAGATCTGCAAAAGTGTATGCTTTAAAAGACAACGGAAGCTCAGATTTAAATTATTCAGCAACATTTCAACCTTCTACCTCAATATTTAAACCTGGATATACTCAAAACACCTCTGGTTTACCAAACATTGATTTATCTGCAGTTACAGCAGTAAAAGATACAGCGGCGGTGACTTATGGCACCACAAAATTCGCCCTATATAATGATGACGCTATCCGTATCAACGCCTCATATCAGGGCGTCCTTGTAGCGGGTGAAAACCCTTATTGCGTAATTATGCAAGATTGGCTCCGGGCAAGTAACGGAAACATGTCTCAATATGTCGATCTTGTTAATAACCCTTTTGAACCGCAATCAATTAAAAGTTCTTACAATGAGGACGGGACACCAAAATCATCGTGTTTTGGTTACTGGCCGAACTATGTAACAAACACGGCCATGGCTCCAGGGGCCCAAGGGGTGCGTTTAGGCGCCGCTAATACGGGCATTCTCCGCGCAAACACGACATATGAAATAGCATATTCGATTTACAACAAACGATTAAACTACGAGACAAATGTCGGTAGTCCGGTCCGCGTCCGAACTGGTACAGATGATTTTATAGCACTAACTATAGCAGTATTAAATTTAGGCGATCCTGCTCGCGACAACCAAGCATCACAAATCTTTTCTCCTTTTACAATTAGCACCATTTTACCTATACCTGGCCCGTCAAATACAAACATAACTTCATTACCATCGGCTCAGATTTCTATTAACCATATTGAATACCGATTCTATTACCGACAATTAGGCGCTCAAGAGTGGTTGCCAGGTTTGTTTATCGAGGGCCCTAAGTGGTGGTTCTATCCAAAAGTTAGCGAATTGCAGATGTGTACAGGCGGCATCGGCGGCCTACCAGGCGGACGGCCAGGCGGATTCGTCGATTACTCGCGCCTGCCTGCAGATAAGTACACTTGCGCCGTTATGTACAAGAATAGGGCCTTTTGGTTTTCCGACAAGGCTATTGTCTTCTCACTACAAAACAGCATTTTTGCATATCCCGCCAACAATACGGCTGCAGTCCCTGCGGGCTCGCTCAAAGGGGCTTTGGTCCAAGCGTATTACGGACAAGCAAATCAAGATGCCCGTTTGGTCATTTTCACAACGGCGGGAACATTCGTCGGTAAGTTTAGCGGCAGTCCGACCCAGATCCCCGTGCAGGTATCGACAACGACGGTTGCAAACTTCGACCTAGACGGCTCCGATTTCGAGATCAACCCCTGGACCTCGGTTAGTGCTTTTTCGTACCGATCCGCCGTGGTTGCCGAAGGTATCCTTTACATGTGGGGGCCGGCGGGGATCTTCAAAGACGACGGGGTGAGTTTCATCACGCGGATTTCGATGCCCATTGAGCCAGACATTTTTGAATACTTCGACCCCGCGCTAACCGACGACATATGCACTTTATACAACGACACGACCAAGGAAATTTACTGGTTCTATCCGCCAAAGGTAGCCGACGGCTATGCTACCCATGCCATTGTCTACAATACCGTTAGAGAAAGCTGGCTATTTGCCAAATTCGCCGGGAGCATTGACCATGCGCAGCAGATCACCATTAAAACGGGGGGCCTCCCTACTGCCGGTACTCGGGGTGTGGTTTATACCCGGAAGAGCGCAGCGGATACTATCCAGCGGGCAGCCTATTTTGACAAAAACAACTACGCCTGCGACATCTTCCCGTCTGGCGAGCTTATGGTTAAGTCTTTCACGACGCCTCAAGCCGGGCAGCGTGCGTTTACGCTTGCTGCGGGATATGACGCAGCGAAGTTTGCAACGATAGCCGTTGGCGACCTTATTGCGGTTTCCCAAGCTGCAGCCTACGCTCCGACCCTGGTAAACGGCAACGACTTCATCGGCACGGTAGCATCGGCGGCGGCTGGCGTTATAACCGTCAACGTACCATCGACTGTGACCTTTGACGCATCGGCGACGTTTACCGAGAATCGCCGTTTTATGCCCCTTTGGCATTTTACCAAGGCGACGACGGGCATCAACGGCTTTCCCTACGTCCTAGACACTTACTACTGGGCTCCAGGCGGGCTCTCATACTGGGCTTATTGGCTCCATGTGCATATGATGTTCAAAGTGGCCCAACTATTACCTGCAGCAACACCGCTGACTTTCAATTTCGCATTCCGCACGCCTATCAGCGACTACGGGGAGATCGGCGAGGATATTGCTATTCTAAACAACTCGGACAATAATTTTCAGGTGCTCCACCCGCTAGCCGTTGGTAATCAAAACCTTGAGGGGCAAGCTCTCAAGTTTACTCTTTCAGGCATTCAAGGCGCGGGCGGCTGGATGATACAGTACCTAGAAGCCTATACACAATTTCTTGACGGTATGCAGCTTAAGCTATTCGAGGGCTAAAAATATGGGTTTCAAATGGGGTAATGCGGGCTCGGTAGTCGATAACATCGGCAAGGGCGGAACCGACTATTATAATGCTTGGTCTGGTAACAACGGCGATAAACTTGGCTTTGGTGTAAATCATAAGCAAAAAGCTGCCAACGATGAGATGAAAGCCTCGCAGGCTACCCAGCAATCCAAGACTAAAGAAATCATAGGTAAGCAGGATACAGCGGCAGACGATTATTATTCCAATATGAAGGATTCGACCGATAAGTACGTTGGATCCTACGACACCGCGACAAATACATATCGAAGCGACCAAGCCAAGACAAAACAAGCCTATCAGGATCAAGCCAGCGATTCCTCAAAGGCATATACAAACGAGATATTGCCGCGACTCACTAGCGTTATGAATACGCGCGAAGGAAATGCAAAGTCGGCAATGAGCTTGAAAGATGCTCAGGATCCAAATAACGCCGTCGCAAGTGCTACGCGAGGCATGTACAACCAGCAAGCCCAGGGGATTCAAAACCAGGGCCTTGCCGATTACGGGGTACTTGCGGCGCTTGGCAGCCAGGCGACAGGCAACACCATGGGCGGATACGGCGGCATGATGACGGGCGGGCAAATGCAATCGCTGCAGAATGCCAACATGGGCCAAGCCTCCGGCGCCTTCGGCCAGGCGCAGCAGAATGCCAATAACTTGAAGCTGCAGGGGATCCAGCAAGGGCAGAATCAGAGCAATTGGGCTTATGGCCAGGGCCAGCAAGCTATCGGCGACTATGGCGGATCCGTGCGGGATTTCGAGGGCGCCAACAATCAAAAGAACTCCATTCAAAATATGTATACTGGGCAGCAAGCCGGGATCGACTCCGACGCTTACGGTGTGAGTCTCGGGCAAGCTGGGGTCCATCGCGACGCAGCCAGCGGCCTAGCAGGGCTCCAGAACGCAAACTCCACCGCATCGCTGAACCGCCAGCAGGGCTTTGTCAACGGGGTGAGTGCGACCGACCAGGCGACGGCCTACGCCAACGCCCAGGCGGCAGCAGCGGCCCAGGCGGCCAAACTGGGGGCCTTGGGCACGATTGCAGGGGGCGCGGCGGGGGCCTATGCCGGCGGGCCTGCAGGGGGCGCAGCGGGCGCGCAATCGGGGGGGGCGGGGGCAGCAGCGGCGAACCCCGGCGCAGGCACGGCATCGACTCCACCGGCAAGCGGTATCAACATGGCCAACGTAAGCACAGGGGCACAACTCGGCGGCCAGCTTGCCGGATACGGATCAGCAGCAACAGCGCAGCCACAGTACCATCCTGGGCAACCATACAATCAAAGACCAAATCCCTATCCGCAATACGGCAATAACGACCCATATCGGAACTAATAATGCCTTACGTCCTTCGCCAATTAGCATCGACGATGGTCCCCGGCGCCCAGGCTGAACTCTACAACACGCCCGCGTCGGATTACCGATTTCAGATGATCGACGTACCTAGCCGGCAAGTTCTTTCGCTGGGGGGCAGCGGTCAATACTCGCTAGACTTTCTGCAGATCGCGGCTAATGCCAGTCTGGTTTTGCCCCCTCCGCCCAACTACGCGCCGCCGGCGCTCTTGTGGGTCGGCATCGTCACAGACCAAAGCCTAAAGGTGACTGCAGTAACCGACGCAGGGACTCAGACCTTCATGGTACGCGCTGGGCTCGCCTCGGACCAACCCGGCCAATGTATCTTCATGGCCAAGGTTACTAGCATCACGCTTCTTTGCAACCCTTCGACTGCAGCCAATGTCGAGGTGTTCCAGTTTCAATTACCGGCGATCACAACTAATGCAGGGTGGCAACAGGGTAGCCTGGCCACCGGGCTTTTGGGGCCTTAAGACCATGGCAACAAACTTCACACTGTTTGATTCCGCATTGGTCCAAGGATGGGTCGATGATGTTACCGATGCGTCTCTCAGCCGGTCAACCGACCAGCTAAACCGCACGTCGCGCCTCGGGGTGCTACGCTCGCGCAAAACTGAGATCGGCCTAGCCAACACGGTGAGCTATACCCTGCCTATCAGCGGGCTCTCGCTGGCGCAGTGGCACTATATCATCGTGCGGTGCATCGGATCGGGATCGATGACTCTCGCAAGCCAGGACTTTATCGGCGGGGCCATTACAAGCGTTATCCCCGTATATGGAACAGCTCTTTTACCTGGCTATATCAAACTATCAACGTATAATCTGACCGCAGCCCCAATAATCACAAGTAATCAAGACGGCACTGTTTTCGAGGTTCTTGATTGTACATGCGTAGAGGATGGACAGTGAAACAAGTTTCTTATACGGTCGGCGTCCAAGTATGGCCTTTGCCTTTTTATCGCAAATACCAAGTCATTGACCACAACCTAGAAGACTTGACGGGCCTAAACAGGCTGGCCTTGCATCACCCAGACGGATCCATGACGGTCATTCCAGGGCTAGAACGAAAAAAGATGAGGGTGTATTCTGATTACGTCCATGCTTACAATACAAGAAAAGCCGAGATCGCCGAAAGAGATGCGCTTTTGGCGATCCGCGACATAGTTGAGGAGTGAAACGGTGGGCGGTTCCGAGGAACAATATAGGGCCGCATCACGATTCCGAGACAACTTGGTCGATCCGTCGCTCAGCAATCAAACGTACCTGGGCCTCCAAAACCAAGGCTTTCAAAATCAGACCGCCAACATCGACCGGATGGGCGATCTTCGGGCCCGTTCAGAAGAGATGATACCCGGTGCTTTGGTCAACGCCTATCAAAGCTACCATGCTGGGGAAGATCGCTCGCGTAAGCAGGCGGAAGAGAACCAGATTATGGAACAGCGTACAGGGCAGATTGCTCATCAAAACTATGTTAATCAGTCTATGCCCGAACACCTTAAGACTACGCAGATTCTCAACCAGCAACAGCAGGGCGTGCTGGATGAGGCAAATGCCAGTAATAAATGGCGGGGAGAAACTAATAGCTCTGGAAACACAAACAGAAGATCAGAATACGCTGCAAAACTGAAAAACGATCAGCTTGCTTCAGTAGCGACTCAAGCCGGTATCGACACAAATAGGCGGATTGCAGATCAGTCCGGCGCCACTCTAAAAATGCAACAAGACGAAAAAGCTCGTCAGTACGAAGCTGAAAACTTAGACAACATCATAGTTGGAATTAGATCCGATCGGTCTTTGACCCCAGATGAGCAAGAGAAAAAGATTTACAATCTAACCCATAACGCAACGGGCGGAAAAATCCCCTTAGCGGCTCTACCGGGTATTGCTGCCAAATCTCAAATTTCCGCCAGTAGGGCAACCAGAGCAAACCAGACCGCAGAACAGACCGCGTTGCACCTTTCAGTGCCATACCAGGACATGAAAGCTAAACTCGATCCTGTAGCAAAAAACCTGGGAGCCCTTGAAGAAATCAAAACCAACCTTGAGCTTTACAAGAACCATACAAGAACGCTGGGCCAAATTCCAGAACTTGAAGATCCTATAGCCAATACCGCTCGCGAAAACATCGCAAACCTGGCCGATCAAGTTATACCAGGGTACGGCGCTAAACTTCGCGAACGCTCGGTAAAGCAGGGTGTTCAAAGTCGGATGGAAGATACTGTAAACGATCTTGAACAGGCTTTGACGCGGAAGTTCAAAGAAGCAAAAGCTGTGATTGATCCCCAAATGGCAAATACTAACGAAGTAAGGGCTATTGAGGAAAAAATTAAAGCACTTGGATCAGGGAAAAATCCAAACACCCTTAAGATTCCTAGGGCTGCAGCTTCTTCTATGGCCGAAAGGGTCAACACCCCCGTATCTGGCGCACCGCCTCGCATGGTAGGCGGCCAGTTCAGCCCCTCCGCTGTCGGCGTGCCGATCTCCAATCCAAACCCCGTCGTGAGGACTAAATAACCCATGCCGGTCAATTTTACCGCTCAAGACGAGCAAGGAAATGAAAGCACTTTCGACGCTCAACACTTGCTCAGCGAACTAAGCGCGGCAGGATACGACGCGCAAAATACCTCCGCAGACGGCCGCTCTATCCTCATGGGCGAGCCGGATGCTAAGGGCAACGTCGTGCAGTACAACGTACCCGTTGAAGATGCGATGAAGTCTCTGGGCTATTATGTGAAGTCAGCACTTCCAAAGGCTTCGGAGCAAGCGATTAACCCCGAGTGGGGGGCGCTAGTTCAATCGCTTCCGAACGACGACGACACGCGCCGGCACTTTATCGAGAGTAAGCTAGGGAAGCAGGGCCTACCTAATCAACAAGTAATTGGAAGCGGCAACGAGTGGCACTTTTACGACCCAGCTAGCCAAAAATGGCATCAGGTCACGGAAGAGCCCAAGATCAGCAACAAGACGGGGCTCATCTCAGCAGCTCTAGCAGCTCCGCACGTTATCGGCTCGACCCTTGGCGGAATCGGCGGGGCCGCAGCCGGCGCAGGGCTAGGCTCGATACCCATGGGGATCGCTGGAACTGCAGCGGGCGGCATGGCCGGCGAATCTCTTCGGCAAGCTGGCCTTTCGATGTATGACCCGGAGTATAAATCCGCGGTCACTGAAAACCCCGGCAGCAGCTTGGGCAACGTGGCGCTAACAGGCGGGATCGACGCGGCGGCCCATGGTGTTATGCGCGGAGCCGGCGCTCTCATGCCGAAGTCAATTGCCCAGCTACCCGGCCAGGTAATCGGCAAGGGCATGGCCAACCTGGGCACGCTGACACGAAAAGCAGCCGGCAAAATTGCCGATTCAAAACTTATGACCGGATTTTCTACCGCGTTTAATCCGGTACTGGGTCAACCTGCAATTGCTGCAGATGTGTTAGAGCTACCTGCAATCGCCGCAAAAGGCATCGTAGCGGGCGGAAAGGCTCTGGGCAATAGCACGGCAGGGCGGCGAGTTCTCGGGCCACAGCTTGGCGATGCGATAGCTGAAGAGGCTGGAGAAATCTCGGCCAAGCGAGCCCCGACCGGATGGGCTCAAAAGGCTATGGCGGGCACTGAGGAAGGCGCCTCAAACATGACGGGCCACCGGATGACCCCCGAGGCAACGGCGCCAAACGTGAGAGACTTCCTCGGCAATGCCGTGGCTCGCAGCCGGGCAAAGGCGACCTTCGACGCATCCCCCGAACTCGGTAAAGCGATGTCGGAAGAAACTGCAGCCGGGCTAAAAACGGCGGGCCAGTACGGCATCGAGGGAGAAGAGGCGCGGGCGATTGGCGCCGGGCAGGGCCGCGACTATGTAAACAACTACCTTCGCCAAGAGGCTAAGAAGTATCCGAGCAACTGGGGCGATACCGTCGGCGGTGTCGTCCATGGGGTCGGTCAGGTTGGCAAAGGTGCAAACGCTGTGATGAACCAGGCAACCCGCACAGGCTTACGAGCGGTTCAAGGCGTTGGCGGCGCAATGGAGGGCGCCGGCGTAGCGATCCATGGAGGTGCAACCCTTGGGGCGCCTGCAGCAAGCCAATCAATGCTCAGCCAGGGCCTTCGGGCCGGCGAGAATGAGGCAGACAAAAGAATCCGCGACTACTATAGACGAACTCACCTTAATCCATGATAACATTTTGCCAAGAGGAAAAATTAAATGGCTTACGCAATTAATAAATTCATTGCTCGCGGGATTCGTCTTGAAGGCGTCGGCAGAACCCATGCTCGTCAGTATGTGGAACTGCAAATCACCGGCCTAGCCGCTGATGTCGCGCTCGACGTTTCCGGTATCACTGCCGGGGCGCTCTCGACCTTTTGGACGCAAGCAACGGCTGACTCCGCCTATGGATCTTTGGCCACCTCAGCACTTGATGTGATTCGCTCCATCAATGGGCTGGCAGGACCACTAAGCGAAGTCAAGGCAGAGCAACTGCTATCACGGATCCAGGTAGCCGCTGGCCCCACCGGGACTCAATATAGTCTCGGTGTGACTAATCACCTTCCTATTTTGACTTTCGCCGCAGCCAATGGCCCCACAACCTTGAACCTTGTTCTTGAAATTGGGCTCCCCATTGGTCAAGAGGCTTATGTATCCGATCTTGGCGCTTAAATTTAAACAATAAAGGATTTAACCATGTCATTTGCAGTAACCAGCTTTGAAGCATTCGGACGCGAGATTGACGAGCCCCTGACCACTCGGTTCGACCAGTGGCTAGTTTTAAACTACACTGGCCTAGCTGCCGATGTGGCGCTCGATGTCGGCGCCGCCGTTTCGGGCTCGCTCGGCACGTTTTGGACCGCAGCCCTAGCCGACGGTAACGCGGCAAATGCTGCAGCAGCAGCCCTGGCGCTTCAAACGCTGCAGTCCATCGTGCCATTGGCCCTAAACAGCTTGTCTCCAGATGGTCCTACGCTGTCGGCAAAGGCTCGCCAAGTGGTTGCCGCGACTGGTGGCTACTCGCAAACCGTGGTTGCTGCAACAAAGACTCCTTCCATCGCAATGTTTGCGGGCGAAGGCGTCACCTCCGGCACCATCTATCTAAAGTGGGATCTCAAAAAAGGATCTCGGCCAGTTAAGTACCCGACCGTTTGATTTTTTGACATATATTTTCGTACGCGGCCCCGGTTTTCTTAGAAGGCCGGGGCGCTGCGTTTTAAAAGGTGAGCCTAGATGAAAGAATTTGAGAAGAGTGCTTTGTTTGCGATGATGGACCAACTTGAAGCGCAAATTGGACTTTGTGTAAATCAACTCCGTGCGGTTCGCGGGCTCATGTACCACGTTGGGGAAGAACGGCCCCAGGCGACCGCTACCGCTAAGCCACAGGGCGGAAAGCACGGATCTCCTGAATACCTCGGGTCCGACGACGAAGATGAAATTGAGAAAATTATCGAGGAACAACGCTTGCTAGGTCTTAAAGAGCAAAACCGTGTTCAAAAAGAATGGGACGCGCAACGGGCGATCATTGAAAGCGAAGGAAATACCTTATGAGTGATGCCCGCGAAGTCATGCTGGCAGAACGGCTAAGCGGGGATCAACCGTGGAACCAGCGCAAGGTTGATGAACTTGGCCCATCCATCATGAAGTTTATGGAGGACCACGAACCGTTTTATAAGAAATGGGCGGAAACATGGTTCAACAACTTTCAATTTATCTATGGAAACCAATCCGTTCGCTGGTCCAAACGCTACGGCTACTCGGTGGACTCGGATTTCTTATCGCGTCAACCTGCCATGAACCAAAGGGCTCAAACCAACGTCTCTCGGGTCATTGCCGAAGCTCTCAGCTCGATGATGTACGCAAACCTGCCAGAATGGAATGTCGAGGCGTCGGAAGCGTCAAGCGTCAAAGGTAAGCGGTTTAAGAGAATCATCCAAAAGGTTCTTGATTGCTATACTACCAAACTTTGTATGGACGTTGAGTTAGCCAACGCCGCCATGATTTATACGGTCTTTGGTGACTTTAAAGCACAGATCGACTGGAACCGCATGGGCGGCCAGATTATGCAAATCCCCAAGTACCAAAAGCGCCAAGCGGGAGTGTTTACCGATTGGATGGCACAAAATCCCATGGCGGCTAATACCCTCAACGTGCCGACGCAATCCGTCAACGGAATGGGCCAGCCGTCATTTGAGGAACGCTGGGAGCCGGTGCTAGACCAAATGGGCAGGCAGATTGTAGACAAAATGTTTGCCGGCGATGTGCGCCTAAATATTTGCACGCCACTTGAAGTTAGGCGCGGGATCGACTCTAGTGGAATGCACAATACTAAGTATGTAGAGCGTATCCTTCTTTTGGATTACGACGAGTATTTAGACCGCTATGGGTCGCTGCCTGGAAAAACCAAGTATTGGGCCAAAGTACAGCCCATTTACTCCAATCCATCTGTATATCGGCTCGCCATGCGCCACTTCATGCGTATGCAGTTCACGACCCCGCCGGGGATGAATGATATGTTTGGCCGAAGTGAGAGTGTTTACAGAAACACCCTCTTTCGCAATAAGGTTTTGGTCGTTGAGCATTACGATAAACCGCACCCCGTAAAGTGGCCTCTAGGGCGCAAGGTGGTTGTATGCAACGGCGATGCTACGCACGTTACTATACCGGATTACAACACCGGAAAGCTAGACGGCTGGCACCCTTTCGTCGAGGCGCAATGGCTGACTATCCCGCCGTCGTCCCTATCCGCAGGGCCGATGAACGACGTAGTATCCAAGAACAAAGAGCTAAACATCCTGGATAGCCTTGAAGCGACGATGACCCGGCGCAATATGGGCTCACAGCTTCTAATCAAGTCTGGCTCCGGTGTGGATCCCCAGCGGTTTACCGGCGAGCCCGGAATGGTTCACGAAGTACCGGACCCCTACGGGATGCGTTGGCTCCATGATGATATGCCGATTCCTCCGGTTTTGGCGGAACTCCGAAAGGCTAAGAAGGAAGACGTTTACGAAGTATCTGGCGCCGGCGATGCCTTGCGCGGAGATCGGTCGAAAGGGGCGCCTTCCGGCTATGCTCAGCGGATCATTCAAGAGCGCGAAGAGGCTCGCCTGGCCCCAGCCCGTAAGAAATTTGAAAAAGGTTGCTCAGGGATTGGCGAAAAGCTGTTTATTTGCCTAAAAAACAATGTTGTCCAGCTCGGCGACGACGTTATGGGATACCTTACCCGCCAAGCTGCAGGCGAGTTTCAGCCCGACGACGTTATCGCCTTGCTCGGCAGCAACATTGCCTATGGGGTGGATATTACGGTTGAGTCGGATTCGATGCACTTGCATTCAAAAGCGACCCAGCAGGCGACCGTCAACGACATGGCGCAAGGGAACAAGGCGGTGCAGGACCGGCTTGCCAACAACCCCGGTGTTTTGGACAATTTCCTAAAATTCTTTGATGCTGACGAGCTACGCGACAAATCTGCAGCTCACCGCGACCGGGCTCAGCGCGAGAACGAGCAATTTAGCGACCTTCTCAACCTTGGCCCCGAAGCTCTGGGCGGTGGTCAATGCGTGGTCATTTATCAGGATGATGATAGCATCCATCTGGATGAGCATACCGACTTCTTTGTCAAGAATGCCGACCAGATCACGCGCAATCCGCAATTTATGGAAACCTTCCTGCTCCATATCGAGCAACACAGATACCAGGCTTCTCAAAAGCAGGGCGACATGATGCAGGGCACTTCCCTGCAGCTTCCCGGCATGATGCAGCAGGTCAAACAAACACCGCCTCCAGGAATGCCACAGGTACAGCAGGGTGCTATGCTCAAGCAACAAGAGCAAGCACAGCAGCCACAGCAGCCACAACCCCAAGGCGGGGGCCCTACGCCGCCCCAGGGGCCTAAGCAGCCGGCTATGATTGGTTCGGGTGGGGGTAAACAGACGGGCGGCGCTACTCCGGCAGCAAATACCGCCCCGGCGATGCAACAACAAATGAGGGGAGGAATGCCAAAATGAGTGCAACTAGAGACATGATTATGTTCAAGCTGGGGTCGATGTCGGATCAAGAGCTCTTGAAGGGCTTTGCCGCATCAGGCGCCATGGATGCCCAAGGCGGCGGGGCTCTCGACGGTCTAAGCCTAGACGGTGAAGACCCCGAAAATATGGTCAAGAGCTGGGGCGATCTCAAGATTGAGAAGGGCAACGACGAGCGGCCTAAGCTCGCTGATAAAAACTTCTTGATTAAAAAAGACACACTGCAAACCCTTGGCAGGGGAATGCCTATGGACTCAGGAGAGGGGGCATACGATGGCCCGATCCCCGGCAGCTTCTGATTACGGGCCCACTCTGGGCCAGCTTCTCTCGGGGCGCTCTATCGGGCATCCCGACGTTGAGAATTTGGATCTCGATGATCCCGACGAGCTAGCGGCCCGCTCGGACATTTCGAGCCCGGTGCATATGCAGCTACGGCTTAAGAAGAAGCGGCAAGCGGCGATCATGAAGCAAATTTTGAAAAATGGTGGCTACGGCGACCTAGCACGAATGACCAACATACGAAAAGGCGAGGTATAGACAATGCAAGCTTGGGGAAAATTAGCCGTGGCGTTTGGTACGTCCACCGGAAATCTAACGCAGCTATACCCGACATGGGATCAGAGCGCAGCCCAGGGGCAAGCCGTAGGGGATGCCCTACCGATCGCGCCAGGGGGTACTCTGAGGACTCCGATGGGCGGAAGGGTAGGCCAGCTCTCCTTTCAGTCCGACGGCACTAACGGGGGCATTATCGAGGTGTGGGACATTAACGGCCTGGACTTCCCAGCAGACGTTTCCAGCTCGAACCAAATCACCAACGCCCAGCTAGTCGCGCTGCAGGCTAGGGGCAAGGCGCAGCTACTCGGATCCTACAACATTGCGGGCTCTCCTACCGTCCCCGCCGTTGGATCCCTGGCCTTTGGATTCATGCGCGGCCTGGCGGCTCGATTTGTCGCCGGCGCCGGTCAAGTCAACCTTAACCTAATCGCAGAGGGTGGCGTGCAATACCGCGTTGTCCCCTGCGGCTTTGCCGGCTAACCAAAAAGGGGGAAACCATGAAGCGGATCTTTCTATTTCTTGCTTTGTTCTTACTCGCCTCGCCGCTTCATGCTGCCCCGCTGACGGCCTGGCAAAACCTTCCGTATGCGACCCGGACGCAGATCGCAACCGAAGGGCTCTTTGTCAAAGGTATTGCCGACCAAAACTGGTACGCGCTCGAAGTCGATCCAGCGACCGGGGCGCTTCCAGTGTCGGCAACGGTCACGATTACGCCGGCCCAGGTTACGGCATCATGGGTGGAGTCGCTCGACTATGCGGGCACACCAGTTACCACTGCAGCCTATGTGCAGCTCAATGCCTCGACGGTAACGGCGATCAACTATCTTTCGATTTTCGATAGCTCCGGAAATCCGATGATACTGGCAGTGGGGGCGCCTGGCTCGGAGATAGATCAAATCTATGTCCCACCAGGCGGAAGCGTCGGCGGTTATACGCTCTATATCCCTGCAGGCTCGCGTATCTCTTACAAGGCGTTGCTGACCAACTCGACATCAGGAAATTTAATTATTACGGGGCTCAATTAACATGAAGCCAAAATTTCGTTCATTAGCCGTCGCGCTATTAACATTTATGCACGCCTGCATAGCTGTCGCCGATGCACCGCTGATATGGGGTCCTAGCAACACGGCTAGGCTGCTCAACTCGGGCGAGCTCGTCGGCAAGAACGGCGACATCTACTTGCACAGCCCGGTTGCGCTGACCTTTCCGGCGGCTAACGCCAAGGGCCCACTGCTCAACGACGGCACGGGCACGCTTAGCTGGCTGGTCGGAAACAACAACAGCTTTACAGGCTTTGACAGTACCGGGACGATGATTTCGGTGCCTGGGTATTCGTGGGACCAGACGACAAGTGCTTTGAACGGAAATCTAACGGTTGATCCTTTTGTTTCCAATTACACGCTGTATGGGTTTAACACTCAAGCCAACCCAACGGCGGATACGGTCAACGCGGTTACTAACGTACAATTTCAAACTGGGTGCGGAACGGATAACTCAGGCTTTGCTTGCGGTAATCCGACTACGGGCGCAGGCGGCTTGTACGGCATAAACAATAACTTAAATTCTAACAACAAGTCTCCCGCCGGACACTTGCAGCAATACAACGGCTATAGCCAGATCGGAAACGGTGTCGATCCGATCACGGTTCACGATATTGGCGGGATTGCCAGCGGCCAAACTTTGGCTAGCGGTGTAACGCTTCAGTACGTCAACCAAATCACGAACAATTTGCAAGCGCCAGCAGGCTCGCAGCTAAGCACATACACGGGCCTTGCTGAGTATTCAAACATCAATCATTTGCTGCAAAACTATAGCGGCATACAAAATTCAGCGACTATTGCAACTTTGGACGGCTATTACAACGGCTTCCTAGATAGTGCGCAGGTAACCACAGAAAACGCCGGCTATAACTCCGTTTCACTTTCGCCGGGCATTACGACAATGCGCGGCTCTTATAACGGCGTGAATATCTCGCCGAATGTGACTAACGCAGCCCTAACAGCGGAAGTTTTTCAAATCACCACGGTCGCGGACGTAGCGCAAAGTCTCGCAGGTAAGTACCTGACATTCTGCGATCCTAACACCGACGGCGGAACATGCTGGGCTCCGTGGTTCAAGGTGTCGGGTACGGGCACGGCTCCGGTACTTTCTGGCTATACGCTTATCGAAGTCGATATAAATACAAACGACTCGGCATCCGTCGTCGGCACCACGCTCTATACCGCCGTCAACGCTCTAACCGTCAACCTAACGTGGGTGGACTCCGGTACGGGCGTCGTCACGGGCACTGCGATTAATGCAGGCGGCTCGCAGCAGGCTAATGCGCAAGATTCCGGTTTTGCAGTAATCATGACGACTTTTGGCGGCGGGGACGGGCAAGCCTACGGCATCAACATCAATATGGGCGCCGCTACCGGCTTTGCGGCGGGAAAAACCCAAGCGATAAACGCTACGGGTGACGTTCAAATAGACGGCAAGCTGCAAACGGGAAGCAATGCCCCGATGACGGATCAAGGCGGTTCAACTGCCACTCCTGTCAACACGATCAACACAGGCTTTACAATTGCGCCAGGTGTAACGGTCAATAACGCCGACGAATTTGGCTTTGGTCCGATTGCAAACTTAACCTTGGGTGCCAATGCTCACCTAAACGCCTCGCCCGGATTGCAAGTCGGGGCAACATCTTTAGGGATGATTGGCCTGATTCAGATGGATAACTTATCGACAGTGACCAACGTCAACGGGTCTTTCATCGCTCAAGTGCTTGTCGGCGGCTCGGGCGCGGGCGGCGTGATTGACGATATGGCAGGCTATAGGGCTATATCGGCAAACTTCGGCAGCCCTACCACAGTGACTAACTATCGGGCGTACCTTGCCGATGACTTACTGGGCGCACCGGCGACGAATTCGTGGGGGCTTTACTCGAAAGCCTCTTTTGAAAACTATATGGGCAAGTCGCTTAAGATCGGCGGCGTACCTGTCACCGGGGACAAGGTAGCAAACTCGTCGGTCGGCCTTCAGGTTTCCGACACGGCTATCTATCCAGATCCGATCACCACGGCGGCTAGGAACGCTCTGACGCCACTAACGGGTATGTTGGTCAATAACTCTGATACTGCGCAGCTAGAACGCTATGACGGCGCCACATGGATCGGCATATCGGGTGGCGGCACTGTGACCTCGATCGACGTAGACGGCGGCACAACGGGCCTTACGACGAGCGGTGGGCCTGTCACAAGCTCAGGCACTATCACGCTGGCCGGAACACTCGGCGTAGCCAACGGCGGTACGGGCGCGGGGACGTTGGCGCTTAACAATGTGCTCCTCGGCAACACGACTTCGGCCTTGCAGGTAGTCGCGCCGGGCACTTCGGGGAACGTCCTAACCTCGGATGGGACGACGTGGGCTAGTAGTCCTAACCCTGCCGGTACTCCTTTAAACGCTTTGCAGATCGGCATTGGCAACTCGACAACGCCGGGCCAAACCGATGCTGTTTCGACTTTGCTCGTCGGTGATGTTCTCGCGGCCTCGAACTATCAAACGGCGACTATCACGATTGCTAACCCGGCAGTAGTAACGGCCACGGCGCATGGCCTAACCTTTGGCTCTAAAGTGTTTTTCACGACTACGGGTGCTTTGCCTACGGGCCTTGCGATCAACACGACTTACTTTGTAGCTAATCCAGTAAACGCCAACGATTTTACGCTAGCGGCTAATCTCGGCGATGCAATAGTAAGCAACTTGATCACTACTACGGGCACGCAGTCTGGGGTGCATACGCTGCACACAGGCGGCTTGACACTCACACCTGGCCAGATCCCCGGCGTAATGTCTGGGTCGGCAATTCAGCCGGGATATGTCGGCGAGGTTGTGACGGCATCTTTTTCTGGCGTGACTTTGACTACTACCACATCAAACTTACTATCTCCAATTGATCTTCGTCCGGGCAATTGGACGATATACGGCACGGCTTCAACAATTGGATGCGGCGGAGCCACAACAGCCATTGATTTAAGCATAGATACTACTAGCGGCGGAACGGGCACGTTTGGCACGAACAGGTCAATTGGCGCGGTAAATGGGAGCTACGGACAAGCGGTAGTAGCGGCCTACAATGTGAGCATTGGAACGGTTACTCAGTATTATCTAACGGGCGCTTCACTTAACTCCGGCTCATGTACAAATACAGCAGGAAACATCACGGCAATACGCCGGTAAGGGGAAAACATGCGTGGGATCTTGTTTCTTATCTACTTAGTGTCGGCGTCGGTGGCGCTTGCCGATAAGCTATCGGAGGGCTGCCTAAGTCCGTCGTCGGACTTGTCCTATAACCAGACGTTAAACGGGCACGGCCTGATATTCTCCGCTCCTAACTACGACGCCGGGAAGCCCCACAAACTTGTCATCGAGCTTCACGGCTACGGCATGAACGCCGGGTGGATGAAGTCGCTGGCGGGTGGGGTCGAGGCGTTTAGCGTCGATACGCTTTTCACCTACTTAGAAGCAGGCAAGGCGGGGTGGGACTTAGGCGACGTGTACCGCGTCGACAACGTGATTGACGAGATGGGCAAAAAGTACTGTTTAGACCTTTACCAAGTTTTTGTTGTCGGTTACTCAAATGGGGCTTTCTTTACTAACATGCTCGGGCAGCGAAAGTCGGACAAGATCAAAGGCATTATCTCGGTCGCCGGCGGCGGTGGGGGCGGCCCGATGATCCCGGCGATGATCGTCCATGGAAGGGCTGACCAGTTTGTAGGCTTTGGCTCTGGCTTTCAATCAATGAAGAGCTGGGCCTACAGCGACAAGTGCGCGGCGCCAGCTTCGGACGACGGGCATGTAGGCTGCCAGTATTTGGTGGGATGCACGCGGCAGGTAGTTTGGTGTCCCTGGGAAGGCAATCATCATTGGCCAGATTGGCTACACAAAGACGTTTGGCAATTTATGGAAAGCGTATCTAGGTATTGAATGATCCGATTAGTTTGGGTTAAAGTGGGATTTAACCCGATCTTGGACGGACAAAAATTTGTTGCTTTTCACTCGCGCAAATGGCACTGCAATATTTGTAAACCCCGACAAAGTTCTATTTGTTCAGCCATTACGAAGTGCTGAGTATCCAAACACGGCCAGTCAAATTTTCTTTAGTGCTAGTGACTTTGTTTCTCTTCGCGACTCGTTCGACGAAGTAATTGCAAAGTTTGATGAAGTAATTGCAAAGATTGACCCAATCCCATCGATCCAATGGAGTGGCGAGATTGGCTCATAGCATGGTGTTTCCGGGGGGTGCATTTTTTTTAAGCATCGACTAAGCTAATTTAGTTATTGTGGACCACAAAACACTACGAGGTATTTTTTATGGCAGAGATCGGACTCAGGACAGGCGGCGTTGACGAAAAAATTGTTGATGGCGTCGTTTCTACCAACTTCAAATCCTTGGCCGAAGCGGCTGCCGCTGCCCAAGCCAAACTGTACGAAAGCAACGCTCAGTCGTTCGCTGCAGGCGTGCAAAACCAAACTGCAGCCCAAAACATGGCGCTTCAAAATGCCGTGGCTAGCCAAAACCGCATCAGCTCTATTGCTGAAGCTGCATTGGCCAAGTTCATCGACAACCTCAGCTCGGTTGATCCAATCGAAGCAGTGTCTACCGCTCGCCTCTTCAAAGGCGATGCTGATAGCTCGATCGCTTCTTTGCTTGCTCAGCAATCCGCTGGCGCAATCGGCATCAAGCAAGCTCAGTCTGTAGATGGTAGCCTAGCTAGCCAGCTCGCTAACCTGAGTGCATCCGTCGCCAGCCAAGGCACGCAGCTCGGCGCTGTGACCGCGTGGCTCCAGCAGTTGATGAAGGGGGCTCAGAGCACACCCCCCGAAACCGCCACGGGCAAATAAGCACTAGATCGACGGGTTTAAAGGCTTTAGCCCTAATTGGGCTTTAGCCTTTTTTCCCTTTGTTGGGACTTAGCCAAGCTGGTAAGGCACCGGATTTTGATTCCGGTATGCGCTGGTTCGATTCCAGCAGTCCCAGCCAAAGTCGTTTGCAATTCATTGGGTAATTGTGGCATACTTATGGGACATTCCGCCCCTATAAAGGTAACAGCCATGGCCAACGATTTAATCGTCAAGCTAGTTTTGTCAGTTCTTGCCCAAGTCATAAACAAAGAAATGGTCTCAAAACTGACCGATGAGCTTACCGAAGCCGTGCAGCGTGAGCTGGCTAAGCTCCCCAACGGTATCAAGCATGTCGAGGGTCTTTTGGTCGATAGGTTGCGCGTGCTGGCAGCATCGACCGACAACAAGCTAGACGACGGCATTGTTCAAATCGTTGCCGATGCTCTCGGCGTAGCCTAACCCGGTGCGTATCCATGAAGTCTTGATTGTACCATCTGCCGGGTATAGCGCAGCAGATGGGACCTATACCCGTGGGCTCGCGTTTCGGAACTTGTCCGAGCTAGACATCGTGGACCACTACGTTCGGTCAATCCTCGATGAGCTGGACGAGGCAAGCATCCGTCATAGGGTCTTGAATGTCAGAATGCCCCCAGGAGTCCCCGAGGGCCTGCGGCATAGCGGCGTACAGCCCAATACGCTTGTGCTCCATTGCCGGGTACACTGGGGAACCGGCAAGGTAATCTCAAACAAGTCTCGGACCTACTACGGGCACGGCGGGATCTCGGAGCTAGCGCACGTTGTGAGCCAGGCAATGAGCCACTGGGGCCATACTTACGGCGCCTATGGGCATCAGGCAGCCAACCCGCAGCAAGACCCTGAAGACCCCCTTTTGTTCGCTGAGGGGGCTACCGGGATCCGCGTCGAACCGTTCTCGATCAACGGCCCCCACTCGCAAGAGTACGCGGCATGGCTCCCCCAGCTCGGGCGCGACATCGGGCGAGCCGTCGCGGATTACGTCATCGCTAAGGATCTTGCGGCTCGGTGCAAGCCGTCGCAGCAGGCGGGGAAGTCGGTTCGCTAAAGATCCGCCCCAGACCGCCGGCATCCTTCCTCACCATGGGCCGGGGCTGGAACCAAGTCGCCGATGACGGGATCAACGGCGGGATATACTCGCCGGCTTTGACGGCGGCGCATAGCTCCGCGTTACGCTCGCGCCGGCGCTTCTCGGCGGGGGTCATGATTTATGTCCCAAGCTGGGAGGCGCACCATATCAAGGCGCCGCAAAAACTCCCCACCATGAATAACGCAACAATGATAAAAACCCTCTCTATATAATCCTCGTCAAATTTCATACTCGGCTTCTCCGCATATGGTCCAACCGTTGCTCATGCGCGGCCTTGGTCGCGGCTTGTTGCTCGGTATTCTGCAGTGATGCCTTGACGGGCTTGAAGGTCGGAAACATCGACTCTAGGTTAGACTGGGCCCGCCTATATAGCTTGTACTGCATCGTGTCAAAGCACTTTAGCACAGCATCGCGGTTTGCTACGGGGCCGCCCTTGGGCATGACGTAAGCATCCAGCTCGCGCAGTGTCTCGATGAACACGTTTTTTATTTCTTGGATAGATACCCATCCGTGGCTAGGGTCTTCCTGGTATGCTGTTGAGTCGGCGCTCATGCTCGTTTAGCCTCGCGGTAAGCGATGCCAAATGCTCGCTCACCAAAGTTATCTCGTCGCGCAATGTAGACAATAGGTGCATGTTCCCGGCAAGGATCGCGGGAATGAGCCAATCGAGTACCTTGTCGGCGGTTATTCTCATAACCAGATTGTCTCATCTCCGCGATCGGAAGTCAGCCATGCACCGGATTGACTTGGGCATGGGCGAATTTTTGCGCCAGGTAAACAGAAACTCGGGCGGCCTCGACCGGCTTAAGGGCATCCAAAAGGCGGATAGTCCGGGCCAGCACTAGGGCCTCCTCAACCTTGTGTACCTTCTTGAACTCCGCCGGGGTAGCGCCCACTTGAAACTCTGGTGTCGTCTCTAAATTGCTCATCTTTTTCTTCCTCAATGCTTTCAGCGATGCCCAGCTTGTGACCGAAGTGGCGCAATTTTATCTGGGCATAATCGCCATTCTTTATTCTTTTGGCTATTTCATCAAGCGAATTCTGTGGGTTTTTTGAAGCCAAAGCGCACAAGCAAATGAGAGAATCGGCAAGCGCGGTAGCCAGGACATGCGAGTGTTTCCACCATTTGGCGGTGAGCGCAGCCATTAGGGCGGCAACGTCGTCTGCAGCGGCTTGAAATTGACGGTCGTCCATGATTTCAGTTTCCAAATATTTGTGTTCCAAACGTCGCCCACCCGCTTGCAATGCCGGCGCCTAGCTTTGTAAATCCACTGTTTAGCATGTTTGCCCGGTGTCCTGGACTATGCTCCCACATATCTACAAGCGTCTTTGCGGGATCGCTATTTAGGCCGGTAAACATTGCCACATTCTCGCCTCTTACCGATACGCTTGAACCGGGGTACTTCGCCTTGATGACAAGCGACCGGGCAAACGGAAATCCAAGGTGGCTGATGATCCCCGTGAGCGATTGCTTATAGCTCCAATCGTGCGCCGCGTAGGCCAGCTCGTCGGACCATACAAGAGGGCTTACGCCGTTAGCAGCTCGCAACTCGTTAGTGAGCGTGAGAATTCGTACCTCCATACCGCTGAAATTGCCCGGAGGTGTCGGCGTTGACGGGACACCCGGAGTAGGCTTATTACACATCCACGGTAGAAATTTGCAAATGTCAAAAGCCATGTTTAACCCTCAAAAGTTTTACGATTGGACTGCATTCCATCGTATGCTTTTCTAAGCAAAATATGAAGGGCGCTGTTTGGCTGAATGGACGCGCCACAGTCTAAACATAAAAGGCAGGCTATTATCTCCGTCTCTAGCTTGATTAATTTTTCAACTTCAAAGCGAAGCGCCAGCGAGAAAGACAAAGGCTCAAAATCATAATCTGCAGCCACTCGCTTACCTACGGCCTGGTTTGATAATTCATCGTCCATCGTTTTATCTACCTTTGGCGATGCGTTCGAGTACGCGCAAACACCGTTTGCATGTAACCGTTGCGGTGGGATCGGAAGGGGCAAAGTGGGCGCCGCACAAAGAAAATTTTCCACCGTCGCCGCCATGCGTCTGAGTGGGTGGCTTTGAGTAGCGCCTATCGGGGTAGCCGTTCATTTTCATGGCTTACCCCATGATGTGTTGTCTCTGGCTAGCCATGGCGTATCGTCTAGCAGAGCGGCGTGCTTAGCTAAAAAGTTGTCAACGTCTGAGTTTGTCGTCCACGGGCGCATTATAGATTTTGCGTGGGTTAGATAAACCAGCGCGATTCTAAGCTCGGACTTCAGGCGGCGAATCTCAGCGAGAGACTCATCTGGCTGACTTGATCTTTCATACTGATCGTCGTGAAAACTCATGCCCCCGCCCCCGTCACTTTGTTGCTCATGGCTGCTCCAATTTCCTAGCTATTGCGCGAAGCTCGCCTGCAACCTTTTGTGCATCGACCAGGCCCGCTGGCTCTAGTGCATTAGCAAACCCGCGAAGTAAATCAGCCATGTCGGTTACTCGTATGTACCTGTGACCGTTTGCAGTGAGGATTCTTGCATCAACGTAGTTAGGCTCTTCAATTATGGACAGATCATGTCTATCTAAGAGTCGGTCAAAGAGCCTCATGGCTGCTCCAATTCGGCTAGTGCCTCTCTGCTTTTCATTACAGCCTCAGTCCACCTGCCACACTCTATAATTCTGTGTTCGGAAATCCATTCAAGCGTTCTCAGCGCCTTTACGATGCGGGGCATCAACTCGCGTGAGGATGCGATGAAAAGGGCGTCATTTAAAGCGCGATTAATAGTTCCTTCGCTTGGGTGGCCTGGTCCGTGCCCTATCCATCCGATGTCAACACGGGCAATTAGCTTAGGCCAAGGGCCAGGCGTTGCCGCCGCTATCAGCTTTTCGATATCGTCTAAATAGGCCATTATGACTCCAATTCGTCTAGTTTCATTTTACCCCCGAGCTTGAGAGCGCGACCGCGACTGCGACCACGCCCACGACCGCGCCCGCGACCCCGCCCGCGAGCGCGAACACGACCACGACCGCGACCACGACCACGACCACGACCACGACCACGACCACGCCCCCGACCCCGACCACGACCGCGACCACGACCAAGACTGCGACTGCGACCTATCAAAACCAGTGCGCAAAATTGCTGCGTTCATTTCTACCCCTCCCGCGACCACGACCGCGACTGCGCCCGCGACTGCGACCACGCCCCCGCCCCCGCCCCCGACCACGCCCCCGACCACG
>Ga0315277_10001024_pt1 | contig 41858 bp, 27 predicted proteins | sample YL17G05_15_MG_FD_203695 | JGI IMG/M metagenome (GOLD analysis project Ga0315277, IMG submission 203695) | Sediment microbial communities from Yellowstone Lake, YNP, Wyoming, USA - YL17G05_15 | ecosystem: Environmental > Aquatic > Freshwater > Lake > Sediment | place: USA: Wyoming | collected... | reverse complement strand
ATGAACCGTTTCCGCCGCATCTTCACGCGGTGGGAGAAGAAGGCCGCAAATTATCTCGGCATGCTTCATCTGGTCTGTGCCGTCATCACGTACCGCTGTGCCGGGTTATTCGGATAGGTTCTTAGCACGGCTACCGGCCAGACGGATAGCAAACAGCGAGGGCAGAATTCAAATGTTCCTCCGGTTCCTGTTTCCAATAAGGTTTAATAGGGTTTAATAGGGTTTAATAGGGGGGTTTAATAGGGACGCACCCTATTTTTCCTATTTTTCTTCTTCCCTGATGCGAAGTCGTCGGGCGTCGGCCTGTGTGGCCGGCCCCGGGGCAGGGGACGAAGGCGTCGGCCCAGCGCGGTTTCCAATCTGGCGATGAAACTGTCGCTGCCGAGCGGCCGGCCCCGACTTGTCGAGAGTTGAAGGGACCTGACCAGCCGTTCATCCTCGGGCCGCTCCAGCGTCCGCCGCCACTTGGCGCCAGTCATCTCCCGTTCCCAGGACGCCATGTCCAGCAACGCAGACGGATCATCCCCGCCACAGTGAGCGGCGGCACTGCTCCACTGCCACTGCCAGGCCTTCCGGCACAGGCGTGCACGCACGGGGTTGCGTTCCACATAGGCGAGCACCCGCCACACATGCTCCTGATCCAGCGGGCAGGAGAAGAATCGATTCTGCCATACGTGACCGCTGCGACGGTGCATACGGTTCACGTACTGAGCGTACAACTGGTTCACCCGCTTCAGGGCCTGCGCCAGGGAGTCTTCCCGCTGCGGCGTGACGAGCAGATGAATGTGGTTGGTCATCAGGCAGTACCCCTCCACCTGCAACGCGAACCGCTCCGCCGCCTCTCGCAGATACTCCAGGAACACCTGCCGGTCCGCGTCCACGAAGAACACGTCTTGGCGGTTGTTGCCGCGTTGCGTCACGTGGTGCACGCAACCGGCTACTGCGACTCGTGCAGCTCTAGGCATGTTCTCCTCTTAACTTCCGCGAGCCGCCACGTCAACACTAAAATAGGGTGCGTCCCCCCCTCCTCCCTCTCGATTCGCAAGCAAGTCCATGGAGGTCCTTTGACGCGCGGGACGGACTTATTGGTTATTGAATGGATAAAGAAAATCGCCTGCACGCCGACTCGGGCAAAGAAGTTTTGTCCTTCATGACTGTTTTGTTCAACTATTTCAAAGACCAAGAAGAACACCCAGCCGAGGGCGGCTGGGCTACAGGTTCCGGCCGGTCGGCCGCGACCGGGCTGCACATGTAGCGCCCCCGCCTCGGGGGTGGCTCTTAAGCGGGCCCATCCGAATCCCTCGACAGAAGGTCCATTGGCAGACTGATCCACCAAGAGGACGCGAGAGTTGTCGCCCGCAAGACGCCTTGGCAGACTGCAGATCCGCCACCGAGTACCGGCCGCACCCGCGCAGCCGCGGTATTTACACTGATTTTACAGTCGATCCGCTTGTCGTCATCGGCGCTCTTGTGCTATTGTGGCAAAGGCGGGTGTGGAAATGCCGGATGACAGGAGAACGACCATGAAACGAGATAGAGACGCAATCATTCTTCGGATGTGGCTGACGGCCGCGTGCCTGCTCCCCGGCACTGCGGAACGAATCCATGCCGGGGAGAGTTTTCAACAGGCCCAAACACTCATTCAGGAAGGCCGAGACGCGGAGGCCTTTGCGCAGTTGCTCACGGTACCGGGAGCGGAGTACCTGGCCGTCCGCCTGGCTCGCCCGCATGCGGAAGAGTTCCTGGCCGCCCTTCGCGCTCGGGCCGGGCAGATTCCTTTGGCCAGGGCCCGTCTGGTCGAAGGCGACCTGTTGCTGGCGCTTGGACGCAGAGCGGAGGCCCTGCAATGCTACCGCCAGGTTGTTGCCCGGATCGGCACGAAGCCGGACGAAGGATGGGAGCAGGAATTCGTGCCGGCCGATGAGTACCCGGCGGAGCCGCCCACGCAGGACAATCGATATGAGTCACTTCCTTTGTCGCAGTCGCCGGTTCGTGCATTCGAGGCCGGCCCAGGCAGCCATCGGGACAACTGGTTGATCAGGCGGTTCATCGCCCTGGAGGCATGGGACGATGCGGCCGGCGAGTTCGCCCGCATCTGGGAGATTCACCGGCGGGACATTCAGCCGGCCGGCTTCGACGGCAGGGCGCTCCAGTTCGCTATCGACTATGCCTACTTCCTCAAACGCCGTGGCCAGACCGAAAAGATGTTGTCGGTCCTCCTGGAACCCATCGCCATCATGGACATGGACCGCAATCCCAATCTCGTCGAGCGAAATCTGCCGGCGGAAGACGTGAGGTCTCGAGACTCGAAACGGATAAGCCCGAGAGTCGCTCGTCGGTCCGGCATGTTGTGGGGAGCGTCTGCCGGAATTTCTCGGAAGGAGTATCTGCGCCTGGCATATGGCGAGTTCAAGGCGGCGGGCAAAACGGACCTGCTTTTCACGACCGTTCAGGACCAGATCTCAAAGGGCCAGAACCGGGCCCGCCGGGTCCTGGCCCGACTGTATACGCATGACGGCCGGCTCGATGATGCGCTGGCGATGGAACTGGCCTTTCTCGCCCACAGCGACTATGACGCCCTGACGACGGCCTACCGTCGAGGAGTCGCGTATGAGGACGCGGGCAAGCTGACAGAGGCCGCAGCGGAATACGAAAAGACTCTGGCGCTGCCCTATTCTCCCCCGGTTCTTCCTGACGCAGATGAAGAGACCGTCCAGAGCCGGATGATGTCCCAGGCTGTGTTTTTCCCGCCGGACCCCAGGTCGCCTGCCGGTCAGACGGCGTTTCAGCAGAACGTCATGGAACGCCTCCAGCGAATCTATGCTGCTCTGGGCCGGACCGATGAGGCTGTCGATAGCAGTCTGCGGCAATTGGAAGCCAACGAACGGCTGCTGGAGAATTTCGACACACTCAACCAGGTGGCGAGGCGTTTCATAACAGCCGGAGAGGAAGGCCGATTCAAGGTCTGGCTGGTGCAGCGAGCGGCACAGGTGAGCAGCCCTGCGGCCCGCGCCAACCTGTGTTGGTTTGCCGGCGACCTGGAAGGCACCGCCAGGGCGCTGGCGGTCTCTGTCTCGCAGCGGGCGGATGAGCCAGTCTCTTCTCCCTGGCTGGAGCCCTGGAAAGCGCGGTTCCGCCAGGCGGGCAAAGAGCCTTATCGCATGCTGCTCAAGATGTTGATCGAGGCCAATCCCAAAGATGTCATAACGAGGCTTGAGTGGCTCGACATCGAGGGCGTGCACGAGGACCCGGAGGTCATCCACACGTTTGAGCTTCTGCTGGACAGCGACGCCCCATCCGTCTTCGCCCGAGGCAAAGGATACCAGAACCGGACGCAGTTCCGCAACTACTTCGATTTTGCGTACCGTCTCACGCGCCTGTACGAGCGTACAGCCGGCAGTGAAGACAAGCTGCTTGCGCTGGGCTTTCGAATCCTGGAAGGACAGAAGCCGTTTCAGGGAAGCGATGACCTGCTGAGAAATTACCGCGCCAATTGGAACATCAGTACGATAAGCGGCGAGGTCTTGCCCCAGGACATTCTCAATTGCTTGTACGTGTTCCTGGCGCATTTGAGGAGACCGCAGGACATTGAGCGGGCCATTTCGCTGGCGGAGAAGACCGGCAACATTCCGCTGATCAACCAGGTGCACCGGCTCCAGCCGCAGCAGGGTATCGATCGCATCGATCCGGCCACGGGGCACCGTCTCAAGTACGATGCGGTAGAAGTCAGAACGCTCGGACTTCCTGAAGGCGTGCGGGCGCTGACCAATCGCGATGATGTACGGGCGATCGCTCCTGTCGTCCGTTGGGACGAGGGCGGGGAAGGGCCCGACCAGGTATGGCTTGGGACCTCCTGGGGGTTGATAAGGTACAAGACGGAGGATCGTTCCGGCAGACGATTGCAGATCTTGCAGGTTCCTCTGGGTGTCGCTGCCACGGCGTTCTGCCAGACGCCGGCGGGGCTGTACGTGGGGACGCGCGATGGCCTCTACCGGCTCGACGACCCCAATGGGGACAATCCCATGCCCGTGCGGATCGGTGTCGAGGCCACAGACGGAAAGGATCGGGAGCGCGTCCAGCCGACTGTCAATCGCCAGGGTGAAATCCGGGAGGTACGCGTTCACGAGCCGTTCAATGTGACCCAACTCTTGTGGTGGCGAGAGGCATTGTGGATCGGCGCCGGTGACGCCGTGTATCGTTACAGGCCGGACACCAGGGAAGCCCAATATTATGGCCCGCAGGAAAGGAGTGTGGGATTCTTCGTTGGATTTGGCCGCCTCTGGTTCGGCAGAAGTGTTCTCGATCCTCTGACCGGCGAGGTCAAAGCCATCGACCCTGATATCGGCACCGACCAATGGCGTCTTATCGGCGCCACAAGCAAGGAGATCTGGGCCGATGTCTGGGTGGACGACAAGCTCCGGCACCGGCCGGCGCTGTTGAATCCGCAGACGCTTCACCTCCGCGTACTGCCCATCGTGGATGCTCGCCGTAGCCAGATGCTTCTCAATGAGGAGTTGCGCCTCCTGGGCGAATTCGAGGACCGGGCGTGGCTCGTGTGCGACAATCCATACGTGGTGGTTGTATATGATCGGGGCAGGGATGAGTTGAGGATACACGACGGGCCGCTCCCGTCGCCCGAGGGATGGGCATTGTATGATTGGCTGCAGCGCAGCCTTGCCGCGGTCAAGCTCGACCTGAGCGGCGACCGGGGTCCGAAATTTACCTGTGTCCCCATCTCCGGCGGCCGGCTTATTGTCGGCAACGCCATCGTTCGTGAGTGGGCCGAGGACAACCTGGGTTTCGATGATGACACAGGCATGAGCCATCACGTGCAAGATCTGGAGGGAGGTCTCTTCGAGATCGATCCGGCTACAGCCACCTGGCGCAAGATAGGCAGTCCCGACGAGGAGTTGACTGACTTCTACGTAAAGAAGCTCGTACGCGACGGCTCGCGGCTCTACGTTTGCACCAACGGCGGAGTGACCATCGTGTCCCTGCCGGACGGTGCGGTCGTCGGACGCATGACCGTGTCCGATGGCCTGCCGTCCAACAAGGTCGAAGATGTCGCAAGGATCGGCGACAGGCTGTACATGGCCTGCGAGCTTGGAGATGAGGGCGGCGGCCTGGCCATCCAGGACCTGACGACCGGACTGATCCAGGTGATGACGATTGCCGACGGCCTCAAGTCCAACAAGATCAAGCGCCTGCGCGTCAGGGGCAGCAAGCTGCACATTCTCTACGGCACGACCTACCGCGTCCGAGCCCACGGCACGCCTCTGCAGGACAGCATCGTGGCGCCCGTTGCGGAGGAGGTGAAACGGCGCGGGGAAAACTCCCCGCCGGATGAACGCGTGCGGACGTTCAAGAGTTCCATTCTGGACGTGCAAACGGGCCGGCTGGAAAACGGCGACGAAGTCCTCCCGGCAGCCTACCGGCCGGAGCTGACCGGCGGGCCGTTGCCTGTTCTTGGCGGCCTGGCGCTTTGCAGCGAGGACGTGGCGACCCCCGATAGCAGTCGCCGCAGATTCATCGGCGGCACGCACGGCTTGCTGATTTGCAGCGCCGCGGCCGACCCAATCGCCACGCGGCTCCGCTGGCCCCAGGAACAAGTGAGGACCGTGCAATCCGTCGAGCAGGCCCAGGCCGCGGAGGCGGCGAAGATCGCCATTCCGCAATCCATGTCCCCGGATCAACTGCGACAGTTCGTCGCGAACCGGAATCCCTACGTGGTCGCCCAAGCCTTGGCCGCTACCAGGATGCGGGTCTTGGAGGGGTATACGGAATACACGCCGATCGTTGCCGGATGCGTCACTCATCCCCACTACCGGGTGCGTAGCACGGCCGTATGGCTTCTCTCAAAGACCCGGAGCACGGCCGCCATCGATGCACTGAAAACGGCGTTGAACGACTCCGACTTTTCCATCCGGGCTATTGCGGCGATTTCTCTGGCCAACCGCGGCCAGACGCCGGCCATGAGCTACTTCGAGGAGATCTTCAAACGTGACACCCAGGGGGGCAACCTCCCGTTCGGGGCAACGTCGAGCATCGGCATGGAAGTGAGTCCCACGCAGGTCTATGAGGCCCTGGCCCATGACGCGACTCCGGAGGTATTTGCCCTGCTCATGAAATACCCGCCCCACGTCCGGGCGTACGACAATGCCACGAAGGTCTATCCGCCGCTGGGAGAATCCCTGCGCAGACACCCGGAGGCGGCGGACATCCTGTTGCGGGCAGCGGACACTAGGCCACCGGACCTCTCCAACCGCGACTTTGCCCGGCACGTCTTCCGATTTGCCGGCAAAGAGATGCTGCCGATCCTGCACAAGGCGCTTGCTTCGAATGACCGCGTGATCCGATCCAATGCGGCACGTGCCTGCGGGGCCATCGGCGATCCTTCTTCCATCCCGGACCTGATTCGGGCGTTGGATATGGAAAGCGGACTGGCCCGCGCTTCCATCGTTTGGGCAGTCGGCGAGTTGAGGGCGAGGGAAGCGGTCCCCGATTTCATACGACTTTACGTGGACGCCAGCAACGACGAAAGACGACGGCGGGGGAGCGGATTCCTCGCGGCCCAATCGAGTGCGGCCATTCAGGCCCAGTACGACTCGCTGAGCAATCTGGACGCCCTGGGGGCGAACTGGGACGAGTTGAAGGAAGCTGTGCTGCCGGTGCTCGTCGATCCTCAGAAGGACGAGGAGCTGCTTTCGCCGCACCTGATTCTCGAGGCCGTATCCAAGATCGGATCCGACGAGACGCAGGAGTTCTACCGCACGCTGGCCGGAGAAAAGGATACTGAGGCAAGGAGCGAGGCGGCGATCCATCTGGCCGAAGGCAGCCCGGCAAACCGACAGCAGAATGTGGCCATTCTGAACAATCTCCTGGCGGACAGCAGCCCCGCCGTGCGGATGCACGCGGCGGTAAGCCTGCTCATTCTCGGAGAAAACACCGGCAAGCAGGCGATTCTGGAATGGCTTGGCTCGACCTCCGTGGGCGACAAGGAGTTCATTCTTCGCGAGCTTGGGCGGGTGAAAGAGGCATCCCGACTTGAGTTTGCCCAGGACCAGATAGCGAAAATCGCCTCCGACGCCAACTTGCCCGAGAGAATACGGAACCTCGCTGGGTCGTTGCTCCGAGTCGAACGCAAGTGAGGCCCGTTGCGACGGCGCTGATCTCACAAAGGATGATCCCCGCAACATCTCGCGAACACGAACTGGGCGATGCAGGATTCGGACCTGCGACCTCGCGGGTGTGATCCGCGCGCTCTAGCCAACTGAGCTAATCGCCCGCAATGGCGTTCATTAAACCAGATCGGCCCGGAGGCTGTCAAGCTTTTGCGCTGCGGAGGCAGACAATTCGTTCGCTTCTCGAAAAGGCCTTTCGTCGTCATCTGGACGGGCAGCCTGCTGAAGGCCGGCCGGACTATCGGACGAAACGGCCCCGCATGGAGGCCGCGCCGACCATTCCCGAACGATGCGTCAACTCTTGCTCGTTACGTAGATGGCCTGCTCGGCGAAGAGGTTGGGGGCGAGGCGCACGGGATTTCGGCGGGCCCTCACCACGGGGATTCTCGCTTCGATCGTGGCACCGAGGCGGCCGCAGAAGTCGTCGAAATCCTTCAGCGACAGGCAATGGATGTTCGGCGAATTGTGCCAGCGGAAGGGCAGTTGCCGGGTGACGGGGGCCTTGCCGTAAAGGAGCAGTTGCAGCCGGCAGCCCCAGTGCGCGAAGTTCGGGAAGCTGACGATCACCTTTCGCCCCACGCGGAGCAGCTCCAGGAAAACGCTCTCGGGGTCCTTGATCGTCTGGACGGTCTGCGAGAGGATGACGTAGTCGAAGCTCTTGTCGGCGTAGCTGCCGAGCCCGCGATCTATGTCGCGCTGGATAATAGCAATTCCTCGACAGACGCAGTCGAGGACCAGGGGCTCGACCAGCTCGACGCCTTTGCCCCGGATGTTCCTGTCGGCGGTCAGTCGTGCGAGCAGCTCGCCGTCTCCGCAGCCGACATCGAGGATGGTGCTGCCCGGCTGGATCAGCGACCCGATCAGCTCGTAATCGACGCGCGTGCGGTGGGCCTGTTCCATTCGCGTCTGCGGACGCCTCCTCCCGCAGCAATTGAGGATCGAGCCCGTTTTCACTGCCGGCCTGTGCGTCGCCTCCAGGAAGCTCGACAAAAACGCGCCAAGCGTCTCGGTCTCCAGCAGGAAGGCGTCATGGCCGTAGGACGATGCGATGTTGCAGTAGCTGACGTCCTTGCCGTTGGCGACGAGGGCGTCGACCATCGCCTCGGACTGGGCGGGCGTAAAGAGCCAGTCGCTGCTGAAGCTGACCACAAGGAATCGGGCACAGACGCCGGCAAACGCCTTCTCCAGCGAGCCGTAATCGCGCGGCAGGTCGAAGTAGTCGGACGCCTTGGTGATGTACAGGTAACTGTTCGCGTCGAACCGCTCGACGAACGACTGGCCCTGGTGGTCGAGGTAGGTCTCGACGGCGAACTCCGAGATAAAGTCGTAGCTGTACCTCTCGGCGCTCCGAAGCTGCCGGCCGAACTTCTGCCGCATGCCTTCTTCCGACAGGTAGGTGATATGCCCGATCATGCGTGCGATGGCCAGGCCCTCGGCCGGGACTTCCTTGTCGTGGTACTGCCCGTTGGCGAAATTGGCGTCGGCGAGAATGGCGTTTCTGCCCACGGCGTCGAACGCGATGGATTGCGCCCCTAAGTGCGTCGTCGTGGCGACGGGGATCGCCGCATCCATCATCTCGGGGTAGGCCAGCGCCCACTGCAGGACCTGCATTCCGCCGATGGACCCGCCGATGACCGCCAGCAGGTGCCGGATGCCCAGCACATCGAGCAGCAGCTTCTGGACGCGGACCATGTCGGCGATGGTGAAGATGGGGAAGTCCAGCCCGTAGGGCTTCCCCGTCTCCGGATTGATCGACGACGGCCCCGTCGTGCCCGCACAGCCGCCGAGGAAGTTCGAGCAGATCACGAAATATTTGTTCGTATCGATGCCCTTGCCGGGCCCGATCATGCTCTCCCACCAGCCGGGCTTCTTGTCGGACTCGCTGTGGTAGCCCGCGACGTGGGCGTTGCCGCTCAGCGCATGGCAGATCAAGATGGCATTATCTCCGGCCTCGTTGAGCTGCCCGTACGTCTCGTAGGCGACGTCAATCGGCCCGAGTGTCTTGCCGCACTCCAACTGCAACGGCTCATCCTGCTGCACCACGCGAACGGTCCGGGTCTGCACCAGCCCGACCGTGTTTTCTGCATTGCCAACCATATCCCGCCATTATAACTCTCCGCCCCCTCCTTCTCAATCCGCAATCATGTCATTGCGAGGAGTGCAGCGACGCGGCAACCTCAATCAACAATCCGCCATCCAAACGCCCCCGCCCGAAGTCCTGTAAAGCCTTCCGCCTCACCTCCGTCAAGACAAACACCCCCAACTCGCGAACTACCCGAAAACGCTGGCGCGCATGTCATTCCCGCGAAGCTTGTCCTCGACGTGATCGAGGAGCGGGAATCGACGCCTACGATTGTAGGCCCAGCGGATGATTCGCCACCCGCTAATTGTTAACTTGATGGGCTGAGGCTCTCCTCGCCCCCCAGATTCATGCCTCTGGAAACAGACGCCGTTGGCCCGAGATAGGAGCCCTTCTTGAACAATGTCTGCTTTTCGCCGATGAAACGTACTCTTCGAGATTGTGGCCAAATATCTCCGTGACGAGCCTCTCGAAAAGTGGACACGACCTCGCGCTGGCCACTTCAGAGAGAAACCGCTCAAGGACAGAGCGAGGCCATCGCCCTGAACTTATTTTTCTCTGCAGATACACGAGTGCCTCTCGCATCAATCCACAGTCGGCGTCCTTGATGAGCCACGTTAGGTCATCCCTTACCTCATCACTCAACTTGAAAGCCCAGTCGGTTGTCTTCTCCAACTTTACCGCAAGGGCAACGGCGCGCGCGGGCTGAAGATGTCTCATCACCGGATCGACGCATACGCGTAGAATTCGCCTCTGGCGACAACTGCTGCGCCAGAGCGGATGAATCGCTATCCTGCACTCAGGCCACGAAAAGGCGACCGCGTTGATCCCAAAGTCGACGCATTGAAGATACATAAGCCACCGGCGTGATGAGTCAGCGATGGCACTGTTCAGAGCCACTTTCCAGACGTCGAGTTCGCCAACCCCGTCTGCGGAGATCTTCCATCCGCCAAACGAGTTCTGAGCGATGGATATGCGCACAGGCTCAACATATGATGAGAGCCGATCCACATCAAGCTCGGGATGAGCGAAGGCGACGTCCACATCCGGCCAAGGATTGAAGAACAGCCTGGTGCGTGGATCCTCGACAAGCAGACAATCCCTAACGACGCCACCCACGATCGCCCATGCGTGGTTCCGTCCGAGAATGTCCACCAGACCCGACGTATGACACACTTCTGTAAGCAGACTCTCGACAGACTTCTTCCTCGATTCAAAGTCGGCCATCCTTCCCAAGATGACCCGCGTTGTTGCCCTTTTTCTCATGTGGCTCCCGCTGGCTTTCCGAGAAGCATATGTGCACAATAGTCAAAGAACCCTTCGCTCCGCACCCGCCTTGCAGCCTTTTCACGGTGTTCTACGATCCATCGACGTTGTGCGTTCACCTCTTCGACCAAAGCGTCTGCGACTCGATGCCCACTAGGTTTCTGTAAGAATCCCCTTGATGCACAAAGAATCAGAGGCTCCGAGACGGACCAAATACTCCCCCATTTGTCCTTGATCGGGTCTGTGCATAACATTCCATAAAAATAGGCCAGCGGTGCCTTAGCCAGAATCCCAGTTCGTTCATCCCAACACCGAAGTAACGGTAGCAATTGCGGCCCTATTATACGATCAGCTGAGGGGCGACACTCTCTCAGGAGGCTGTTCAGCGCAAACCGTGCGCTGTTGCCACTAAAATGGTATACGGCACGCACCCGTGATAAGTCAAGATCCTTGACGCCCATCAAGTGAATTGTCGATGTTGCCACGGGCTGAATAGGGACTGGCAGACATTCGACGGGTGCATATTTCTCATTCCGTGAGAAAACCTCGAGACTGGATTTCGGGAGTATCCCAAAATCCCACTGCAGTCCGTGGGTCCGTACCTGCAGCAAGAAGTCCGCTGCCGATTCAGCTAGGATTGGCTTGAGATCGGCCTTCTCTGCGATCAAATGTCCCAACAAGAATGTCGAGACGTTTCCTTGATTCGTCACAAAGGACAAGTCCTGGGGGATAGCTTGAGTTCTGGTGAGATCACCCCCTGAAAGCTCGCGATTGCATTCGTCCACAAGGGTGTCGGCTACGTAGGCCAGAATCTTGCTTTCCTCCCGGAAAATCCCTGCGACTGCCTTCTCTTCATCCATTCGTAGGTCTCGGGCGGTCGCAGCAGCACCTTGCCAAGTAGCAGGCCCTTGTCGCAAGGAACCGAGAAAGCCTGAAAGCGAATCATGACCGCCTCCGATTGCTGTGAGCTGCTGGCGAAGCAAGGCAAGCACGGATACGCCACGAGCCTCAAGAGCTGAACACAACTGTATCGCTGATGCTCCGCCTGCAAGGAGGTCTACTACTGCTCCTATGTCCACGATTCCGCCGCTGGCAATTATCGGGGGTATTGCTACATCCATATCCTTGTGGGCAGTGAGTGTCCGGATTGTATCATACGTGTCCAAGAGAAGGTGCTCGCCTACGATCACTCCGTCAGCGAGTTCTGTGAGTACATCTCCCGACGACTGGGGTGACCGAGAGGGCGGAACACGGATCCTTAGTGAGTTTGCCACAATGAGACCGGCGTTGGCTTCCGCGACGAGTGCGAAGATTGATTTGAAGTCGGCAAGCCCAAGTAGGGATGTTACCTCGCGCGATAGCTTTATTAGTCTAGGCTCTGGGCGAATGCACTGAGAAAGTCCCTAATGTCTTGTTTCAAAGCCTCTAGTACTTGCTCCAGTTTAGGGAGGGCAACACCTCTCAGAGAGTACTTGAGGTTCAGCTCTACATAACCATAGGCCTCAAGGTGCAATCTTTTCGCGATAGCTCCATAGTCCTCCCCCTGAAGAACACTGAGGCCGAGCTTTGTATCCGTCAGAATCCTCTGTGCAATATGCGTAAGAGAGAAGGTTGCTGCGAGGTCAAGAAGCTCCAGTGTTGCCGGCCCATCTGTGAACGTCGCGAAGTGGTTTCCACGCGAGTCTTGAAGTTTCTTCATGCGCCTGGCACCAGCATCCGGACCCCCGCTTCCGCCTCTTCGCAGCGAAGTGGTCTTGAGGGTCAAGGCTGCAGGGTGCATCTCTGCCAAGCGGGAGAGGGCCCTCTCATTTGCCGTCCAATGGCTGGACGAAATCATAAATGGATCGCGTAACTCCAATTCCGGCAATACCCGGGTAGTTAAGTCCATCTCTTGGGCCATGGCGCGTTCTCCCTTTCCTGCCGACAGAGGTGAAGCGAGGGACCCGAGGAGACCGTTTCTACTCTCTCCCGCCGCGAACCGCGTCGCCACTCACGACAAGACAGGAGACAGAAAGCCAATGGAGAACGGGGACAGTCTACATTTCCGCGTTCTCTCCCTCGTCTATTCGTCCGCCTTCGCACTGTCACGGCTATGCCATTCCTTTCAGCGTCACCACATCTGTTCGGCCCATACAGGCTGCCAAGCAATCTGTCGCAGCCTGAGCAGAGGTGCATAACTGCCGATATTGTGACGGCACGAGGCGGGGAAGGCAAGGGAAAAGGGGCGAATGGGACGGTGCCAGGCACATCTTCCAGGCATAATTCCGGGGGCATAATTCCGGGGACGTCTTACTCATTTCAGGTTTGGGTTGGGCGTGGTGTCCCCGGCCGACGGCCCGGTCGTGCCCGCACAGCCGCCGAGGAAGTTGGAGCAGATCACGAGATACTTGTTCGTGTCGATGCCTTTGCCGGGCCCGATCATGCTCTCCCACCAGCCGGGCTTCTTGTCGGACTCGCTGTGGTAGCCCGCGACGTGGGCGTTGCCGCTCAGCGCATGGCAGATCAAGATGGCATTATCTCCGGCCTCGTTGAGCTGCCCGTACGTCTCGTAGGCGACGTCAATCGGCCCGAGTGTCTTGCCGCACTCCAACTGCAACGGCTGATCCTGCTGCACTACTCGAACGGTCCGGGTCTGCACCACCCCGACCGTCTTTTCTTCATTGCCAACCATACCCCGCCCAGTATAGCTTCGCCCAACGTCCTGTAAAGCCTCACGCCCCGCTTCTGCCGGGCCAAACGCAAAGTCGCTCGATATCGCCGCCCGGTAGACAAGCGCGAGCGGAGCGAAGCAACCACCCTCGCCGAGTCCACCGAGATCCGAACCCGCAGTTGAATCTGCCTGACCGTCCGGTAGAATGGGACTTATGGCGCATGACGTTTTCATCAGCTATGTTCTGAGTGACAGAACGACGGCCGACGCGGTCTGCGCGATCCTGGAGAGGAACAAGGTTCGCTGCTGGGTCGCTCCCCGCGACGTTCAGCCCGGCACCGCGTGGGCGAAAGCCATCGTCGATGCGATTTCCGAGAGCCGTCTGATGGTGCTGATCCTGTCGTCCCGATCCAACGTGTCTCCCCAGGTAATGCGGGAAGTGGAACTGGCGGTCCACCGGAGCATTGCGATTCTCCCCCTGCGGATCGAGGATGTCCTTCCGTCGGGGAACATGGAATACTTTCTGAGCGCCACGCACTGGCTCGATGCGATGACGCCGCCCCTGGAGGCCCATCTCGAACGCTTGGCAACTGCGGCGAAGAATCTGCTGTCCATAGCCACATCAAACGTCCAGCCGGGCGAACCCGAGTCTCGCGAGCCGGTCAATACGGTGCCCCAGGCACAGGAAGAGCCTGCACCGCCCGGTGCCGTGGCGTTGCCGCACGATGCTTACCCGCAAGTGGATGTGAGCAGGTCGCCGGATGCAGAAGGACGCAAGCCGACGTCAGATGTGCCTGGGCAGACGAACGATGTGCTCAAGACCTTGGACGAGATCAGGGCCCGCTTCTCTGGCAGTCTGAGAGACCGCAGAACTGCTGCAAGAAAGTTGATCCCTGATATTCTGAAGAGTGCCGGGCGCTGCCTGGAGCGAAAAGGGTGGAAAGCACGGCCGACTATCATACCTGATGTGCCGTACTTCGATATCCAGATCTGCAGGCCGCAATGGCCGTCTACCGTTGCAGGGATCCACTACGAGGCTCGCGTGACCGATGACTTCCTGCAAAAAGGGGACATCGATCTCAACCTTCACATCGAGGGCGACACCCCCAACCGGAAACGCGTCTGCTCCCGGATTCGAAGGCTTTTGAAGCCGTATGAGAGCCACATACTCACTATGTGTGGCGCCCGCCTGTCGGGCGATGACATGGAGGAGATTCTCAAGGGTGAACTGCCCCTGATAAGCCTCACCCCCGAGCACTTGGCGGAGGCCCTCGAGCGAATGACCTTGACGGAGAGCTTTGTAGACGAAGCGCTCTATCTTGCGAATAAGAGACCGGTCTGCCGTACCGACTTCCTCGGTGGTGGTTGGAAACCCGAGACTGACTTTCATGGCAAAGACGGGGGATGGGAGTTCTGCTCTGATGGCGGGCGCTTTAACAGCCCCAGCCTCAGGTGCTGCGGGAACGCCTTCAACTGGTTCAATAGCAAGGACACCAATATCCTGGTCCTCCACCCGGACGGTGGATTCCGCGACTTTAGAAATGGTGAACGGGTCTACATCTCGGCCATCGTGCGTGCCCCTCGCGGAGCCCAAGTTCAGCTCGTTGCACAAATATGCACGGAAAACGACGAATGGATTACCCTGTTCGAAGAGACCCCATTGCTTCCCGAGACAGATCTCTGGCAGCTTGTGACGGCTAAGGGTAAGTTGGCTCCGCCCAAGGGCTATGAAGTCGCCGAAGATGGCCTTTTCCCCTACATCCTAGTCACGGCTCCGAAAAAGGACGTCTGGTTCAGCAGCATTGAGATCGGCCGATGCAGGTGATTTCTCATATGGTAAGGGGGATTAAAGGTGTCAGGGAATGATGATTCGCCCCTACGGGGTTCTCCCTTCCTGGCTTTGGCCGTTCTCACCTTCCTACCTTCTGACTTTTGTCGTGGGCTTGCCGTCCCTGCGTCCCGGCGTCTCTGCGCGAGGATTCCTGGTTTTGGCTTTTGGCTTCCTGGCTTTGGGCGTTTTGGGACCGGGGGATTGGCTGGCGAATGGGGATTCGGCCGTACCAGGTTCTGGTTTCGTCGCGTCGCGGTGGGCATGGAGCTGGGCGCGGCGGTCGGGGGGCCATTCTTCGGGGAAGTTCAGGCGTGCGAATTCGCCGTACCACTCGACGGCCGCATAGTCGTAGGCCCGGGCCGCGTCGACTTCCAGGTCGAAAAAGCCAAGCCAGTGATACTTGCCCTCATAGCGGTACTTGGCGTACCATCTGTCACACCGCTTGTCGTGAAAGACCCCTTTGTATTGGGAGGCCGAGCCGATTCCCTTGCGCTTGTTTCGCTGGTTCTCGGGGTGGGTGCAGAGCCGGAGATTGGACCGGCAGTTGTTGGCTTTGTTGCGGTCCATGTGGTCTACCAGCATCCCCCTGGGCGGCTGCATGATCTGGCGGTGCATGAGGATCGTCTTACCATTCTCGTTCCGCCCGGCGTATCCGCCGCTGCACATGTGCCACCTCCACCGGCTGAGCCACTCGTAGTCGGCGGCGTCAATGTAGGCGTAGAAGCCGTCGCCCAGCGGGATCATGCGGACGTCGCCTGTGGGCAAGGCAGGCTTGCGGCGGTAGTTGCGGCAGGGGACGCCCGGAACGTCGTGCAACTGGCCCGGCCAGAAGGGATGATTTGCGCACCTCGGCAGGATCGGCTCGCCCAGCCACAGCAGTCGCTGCACCAGCTCCGGATCGCAGACGCAATACACGCAGTTGTCACAGCACCGTCCGGCCATGAGTTCTCCCTTCCTAATCAGTTGTCCCGGCGGCGGGCAGGCCTATAAACGTGCGAAGAATGGAATGATGGAATGGTGGAATGATGGGTGGTCACGCGCATGCTCCCCAATATTCCACTATTCCACTGTTCCAGTATTCCATTCCCCCGGCCCCTACGGGCACACCACGAACGGGTCGGCGGGCCGGGCGTCACGCCGTATGACACACGTGCAATCATAACCGATGGCCGTTTGCTGTCAACTAAAAATCCTGGAATTTTGTTCAATAGCGATCCCGGAGTCTCCGCCGTCGGGCAAGGGTTACGTTTGAGGACACAGGGGACAGAGGGATCGGTGGGCGGAGCCCACCCTACCGGCTCTCGCCGGGGTGCAACTGTGTCTCTCGCAAAGACGCAAAGATCGCCAAGGGAAAACCCGTTCTTGTTCTGTTCCTTCTTTCTTTGCGCTCTTGGCGTGCTTGGTGGGAGGTAAACGTGGTTCCGGCCGGAGGCCGGGCTCGGTGAATCTGTGGAATCTGCGGATGAAGAGGGCAGTTGACGGTTCTCCATTGTCGGTTCCCGGTTGCCAGCCCCAAAGCGAGAAACGCATCCAGGTCCTTGTAGGGAAAACGCCTATTGAACGGATTGCACCAATCGGATGAAGTGGACAAGAGACGCAAGGGCGTTCATGGCAGCAGTGGCGCAGATTTCGGGCAATGACGATGATTACCCTACGCAAAGCGGAAGAGATTTATCGGGCCGAAGGCGATATCCAGAACGGGACGTTTCAGGGCCGATGGCATTTCTCCTTTGGCGAGTACTACGACCCTCACTACAAGGGCTTCGGGACGCTGCGGGTCTTCAACGACGACACGCTTTCGCCGGGGGCGGTGTGGCCGCTGCATCCGCACCGCGACATCGAGGTGGTGACGTACTGTGCGGCCGGCCAGTTCCGCCACGCGGACGAGCACGGCGAGGGTGGCGTCCTCAAGAAAGGTTGGGTGCAGCACACGACCGTTGGGCGAGGCATGTTCCACTCCGAGCTCAACAACCTGCCCGATCAGCCGATGCGATTCGTCCAGATGTGGTTCGTCCCGCAAAAGCACGGGCTCACACCCTCCGTCGAGCAGAAGCCGGTGGAACAGGCCGAACGCACGAACAGGCTGCTTGCTCTGATCTCCAACGAAGACGAGGAGAGTCTGAGGATTGCCTCGGATGCAAAGGTATATTCCTGTTTCCTGGAGCAGGGCAAAGCTGTCACGTACAGCTTCAAAGAAGGCTACGGCGGCTATCTGTACGTGGTGGAGGGCGGCGGCATCTCCGCCAACGGCAAGAACCTGCAACACCTCGACGCCGCAATGATCCGCGATGAGGCGCAACTCTCCATCGAAGCAAATGCCGACGCCGAATTGCTGCTGGTGGTTGTGCCGGTGAAATAAGCACCATTCTGATCCAGCCACGGGGAATGAGGAGTGGAGCATGAAGACGTTGGGCAAGCCGGGGATTCTGGCGGGGGCAGCGGTCGGGGCTATGCTGACGGCGGCGCTGATCGGAGTGTTCTTCGCCGCCTGGCAACTTGCGGGGCTGCCGTTTGTGCCGTTTGATGTGTTCGACTGGATCTCCCGCATACTGCCCGGGCGGGTCATCGCCTTCGGCATCGGGTCGATGGTGGCGGTCATCCGCTCTCTGCACGTGGGGCCGACGTCCGTCGTCGCCAAGGGCGTCGAGCAGACCATGGGGATCGCCGGCCTGTTCTTCACGGGCGTGGTGGCGGGAGCCGTGCTCTTTGGCATCCTGCGGGCGCTTCGCGGGCGGTATGCGCAGCTCCTGGGACTCGTCTTGGGTGTCGCTGTGGGCGTCCCGGTCCTGCTCATCAGTCGCTCCCTCAGTCACACGACAGACGTTACGCCAATAATCGCCGGACTGTGGATACTGGCCGCGTTTGTCCTCTGGGGCGCAGCTTTTGGCTGGGCGTATCGACGCTTGCTCGAAGCAGGCCGCACAGTTGGCGTTCCTGCGCCCGCCGCTGAAATGGCGACAGCGTCCGTCGAGCGGGTGGACCGCCGGCGATTCCTGATCCGGCTCGGCGGCGCGACCGCAGCTATCACCGTGACCGGGGCGATCGTCGGCGCGCTGTCGCAAAGCCGCCGCGGAGGGACACCGGCGGCAGGCGGTGAGCGGTGGTCCGCCACGCACGCCTTGCCGAACGCCGGCGCCGCCGTCGAGCCCGCGCCCGGGACGCGGCCGGAGTATACGTCCCTCGAACAGCATTATCGCATCGACATCAACACGATCCCGCCGCGAATCGACGGCGAGCACTGGCGACTGAAGATCGAGGGACTCGTCGAAAAGCCGTCGGCTCTGACCCTGGACGAGTTGCGGGCTCATGAGCCGATGCACCAGTTCATCACTCTGGCGTGCATCTCCAATCCCGTGGGTGGCGACCTCATCGGGACGATCCGCTGGACGGGCGTGAGCCTGAAGCACCTGCTGCCGAGCTTCGGCCTCAAGGGCGAGGCGACGCACCTGAAGATTCGCTCGGCCGACGATTTTTATGAGGTCGTGCCGCTGGAGACCGTGCGGTCGGACGAGCGGGTGATGCTCACGTACGCCTGGGACGGCGTGCCACTGCCGGTCGGCCACGGCTTCCCGCTGCGGATCTACATCCCCGACCTCTACGGCATGAAGCAGCCCAAGTGGATCGAGTCGATCGAGGCGACGGACCGCTGGGAGCCGGGCTATTGGGTCGTTCGTGGCTGGGACAAGGTCGCCCGCATGAAGGCCACTTCCGTGATCGACACCGTCGGAATCAACATGAACATCATCAACGCGGACCGGGGGACGCCTGTCCCCATCGGCGGGATCGCGCACGCCGGAGCCAGGGGAATCTCGCGGGTCGAGGTCCGGGTCGATGACGGCCCGTGGCAGCAGGCGAGTCTGCGCACGCCGCTTTCAGAGCTGACCTGGGTCCTCTGGCGATACGACTGGCCCTTCCAGGCCGGCCGGCACACGTTCACCGTCCGCTGTTACGACGGCAGCGACACGCCCCAGATCGTCACCCCCGCTCCCCCCGAGCCCAGCGGCGCCACCGGCCTGCACAGCGTCAGGCAGCGCTTTTGAGGGCGTGTTTGAAAAGCCGATCCATCGTAGCATGGGCATCTTGCCCATGGTCGCAGGGCCATCTTGGCCCTGCCACGGACAATCTATCCACGGGCGAGACGCCCGTGCTACTTTTCAAGAACCCCTCTCGGGCCGAGGGACATACGGCCGACGCCACAGTCTACGGAGTGTCCTTGAGGAATCTGGCGATCATCTGGGCGCAGAGCTTGTCCAAAGGGCCGAAGGCATCTTCGCCGCCGCGATTCGTGGCGACCAGGACGGCGAAGTTTCTGGCCGGCGCGATCCAGACGATGCAGTAGTTCTGCTTGTTGGTGCCGGCGTGGGTGAAGGCATTGCCGTGCGCCCAGCCGCGCTCGCAGATCGTCCAGCCGAGGGCGTAATCGCCGCCAAACGGCGGCTCTGTCAACTGCCGGACCTCGGCCGCCGACAGCAGGCCCTCTTCACCCCGCATCGCCTTGAGGACGCACTGCACGTATTTCGCCCAGTCGCAGATCGAGCAGTGCACGCGCCCGCCCGGGGTCAGGAACGGCGGATTGTCGCTATCGGGTCCGGGCTCAATGGGCGTGATCTTGTCACCTTCTTTCGTATGCTGCCAGGGGGCATCGATCCGGCCGCGTGTCCCCATGGCGCCGAACCCGGCCGAGACAATCCCCAACGGCTCAAAGAGCATCCGCTTCACGAGGCTCTCGTAGTCCTCGCCGGCCGCTTTCTCCGCGATGGCCCCGGCCAGTGCAAATCCGGCGTTGGAATAGAGCATTTCCTCGCCGGGCTTGCGGACCGGCGGATGGCTCAGGACGATCTGGGCCATGCGCCTTCGCTGCGCCGCCGGCGATGGCATCGCCAGAATCTCCTTGAGCTGCTCACGATCTATCGGCTTGAAACCGGCGGTCATCTGCGGCAGTCCCGCCCGGTGGGACAGCAGATGCGTCAGTGTCACCGCCCGGTAATCCGGGTGCATCGTATCCTTGAGCTCAGGAAAGACCTCCTCCAGGGTCATGTCCCACCGCAACTTGCCCTGCCCAACGAGCAGCCCGATGAGCGAGCCCGTCATGGCCTTGGTGCACGAGCCCAAGTGAAAGGGGTCGCCAAGCTCCGCCTTCACATCGCTCCCATATTTTCGCATCCCAACGACCCCCGCCGCACAAAGCCGCCCATCGCAAATGACCGCTGCCCCCAGCGCCGGCATCGCCGCTTCCTTGCGAACAGGCTCCAACTCCGCCGAAAGGTCAATCAACTTCGCGTCCTGTGCAGACAATCCGGGCTGAGAGCACAGCGCAAGCAAGCAGATACACGCGAGCGACAGTGGACCGGGACATCCCCAGAAAGCCCGGCCTTGCCCGCTCGCCGCCCGCGTTCCGTGCGCGGTTAATCCCGTCATAGAGTTCACGCTTGGAGTACCCATTGGCGGAGGAGACTTATGTCCTTATCGCTCAACTCGTCAAGGAATCGAAGAAACCACTCCTTTTCTTCGTAACGTAGAAGGCACTTCAGTTCCTTTGCGGTGCTTGGAAGATAATACTGCTCGGGATCAATCCCGCAAGCTCTGGCCCTATCTATCAGCCAATTTTCAACTATCGGGCAGAGTACGATGAGGCGCTGTCCGCCGCTTCCCCGGCGCGCAAGCAGTCGAAGGCCATCGCCGCTCTCGATCACCTGATAGTTGGCGAGTTCGTGCGATTGCGTTTGGATGCTGCCTGGGTCTTCATCCACGATCCCCACATCACCGGGACGGTCTTTCAGTCTCTTGATCACAGTGCCCTTGGATCCCATGGGTAGGATGTGTTTCCGTGGAATCCCCAAAGAGCGGAGCAGTGACTTGTGGGGGGCGTCTTCCACCAAAAAGTTCATTGCCCATCCTCAACGAAACGGTCCAGGTTGAAGAAGGGGTCGGCCTCCATCAGCTCGATGACCTCGTCCGGCGTCAGCGGCTTGACCTTGGTCTGATAGTCCTTGAAATACGTGATGAAGACCTGCACATCCTCCTTGCGGCCCTTCTCAATGACAGCCGAGAGCAGATACGGATTGTGCGTGGCAATGAAGAACTGATTGGTCTCGTCCAAGGCAATTCGTTCCCCAAGGTACTTGGTGTAGTACGGAAACGCATTGGACTCCGGCTCCTCAAACACCAGCACCGACTCCTTGTTCGAGGCGATGGCGACCGCGTAGAAGATAATCCGGCGGAGCGTGTCCGACTGCAAGGCGTAGGAGAAGCTGATGACCAGGTCATCTACCTGCTTCTGGATTTCAAAGACCCTCTCTTGAGGTTTCATGACCACTTTCAGCCTGTACTTTCGGAAGAACTCCACGATGGTTTCTCGGAGAGTCTTTGAGCTGAAAACGCTGGAGAAAAGGTTTGTCCCGTTCGGTGGCTTAAGGCTGCCTGGTTCAGTGCCATCGTACGTCGCGAGATCTTTGAACCGGTAGAACTTGATGTCGCCAGTTCGTGGATGGGTGCCACCACCGCCAGTTTCTCCTTTGTAGGTCACCTCCCTGAATCGCTCGGAAGAAACAGGCTGGCTTCGGAACTCAAAGTGATCATGCGCGAAGCGAACATATAATTCCCCGATCGGTTGACCGGATGAAAATGACATCGATATCCTAATTTCCTCGTCCAGCAACCCATCGTAGAACAGGTTCTGCACGAATTCGAATCGCACGTAGTCGCTCAGAGGTTGTGAATGTCGCCCACACCAGGACAGCAAGGCCAGGGCTTCCAGGATGTTGGATTTTCCAGTGTTGGGCTCGCCGATGAAGAGGTTGATCTTTTTGCAGTCGATCTCCAACTGGCGGATGGATTTGAAGTTGGCGATGCTCAGCTTCGTAATCATGGGCGTATCTCCTGCACGACCTGCACGAGAGGTTGTTCTTGGGTTTCACACTGGAGGGCTATTGTATCGGCGTTTGGGGGCAGGCGACAACTCCAAAGAGGGGAACGGGTGCGTGGCCGTTCTTGCGGTCCCATCGGCACAAGGGCGGCTCATCAGCTTCGGCTGATTGGATGATGCTGCGTTTATCGCGTTGCGGGTACCGGCGGGGAGTGTGGCAGGCCCGCCATTCACCGGGCTCTGGCCGCCGTACGCCGGCGCCTTTGGCGCTCGGATCGCTCGCCAGCGCTGCTCTATCCTCCGAACCGGGGCACACCGCCAAGACCTCATAGGGCAAGCTCCCCGCCGGTATCCATGAAGCGATAAACGCGCGCCGAGAACGACCCACCGGCCGCGGACACCCGTGAAAGAACGGTCATGCACCCGAGGGGAATCGGCGGGCGAGGTGTGTGACTATATTTCGTGGGGTCAGCGGGGGGACGTTTGGAGTTCCGCCTTCAGGCGGGACTGACGGGACCGGCTAAAGCCGGAACTCCGAGCGCCGGTTCTTCATGGGGACTCCGCAGTCCTGCTGGCAGCCCCCAAAGCGAAAAACGCATTCCCATCGCAGGGCCAGGATGGCCCTGAGACTCATGGGCAGGATGCCCACGCTACGATGAAGGGACCTCTCAGATGATCTCCAGGCGGCGGAGGATGGACTTGGTCCAGCGGACGCTGCGGACCTCGGACATCAGCAGCAGGACGAAGAAGAGCAGCCAGTAGCCGCTGAATCGCAGGTAGTAGAGGACCAGGTTGGTCAGGCCCTCACTCTTGATCGTCATCCAGTGGAGCAACTCGGGCACCGCGTACGTGACGCCGGGCGCCGGCGACTGGAACAGGGCCTGCCAGGGGATCACCAAAATCAGCATGATGACGGCGAGGAAATAGGCGCGGGAGACGTGCCGGATGCCGCCCAGCCGGCCGACCAGGGAGATCAGCAGGCAGAAGAACAAGGCCATGGCATAGAGCACGACGGCGACGATCAGTATGCCGTTGATGATCTGGATCGCCCGCGTGAGGTATGCCACATTCAGCCGGTCGGAGAGGCTGCCGAAGAACCCGGGACTCTCTGAGGGCGGGGCGGGGGCTTCCGGCGCCCCGGCAACGGCCTGACCGGCCGCTTTCTCAACGGCGTTTACGTCCGTCGGGGCCGTGGCCGCAGCGGACGGGGCCGCGACTGTCGCTGCTTCACCCGTCTTGACAATTTTCAGATCGATCAGCCAGAACGCCGCCTGGGTCAGCAGCAGGCAGATCAGCACAATGACGAAAAAGATGTTTTTCCACCGTCGGAAGACGCCGACCGCCTCTAAGCTATCGGTTGTTTCAACCATGGCACCCTGATTGACTGGCCCCTCGTTCATCGCATAACTCCCCTACTTCTCAGTCTCGTTTGTGCGGAGATCGGAAACGATCGTATTGTCCGGCGTCGCGGCCGCAGGTCCGGTGTGATCTCAGGCGGGGTTGAAGCCGCCGATCAGGCTGCGAACGCTACAATAATTATGCCTTGGCCGGTGGAGGAACACAAGGAAAATTCTTTGTGGGCGGTTATCTGGAATGCAAGGCGGCGGCGCAGGCCCGAATGGCCTGGGACAGGCCGCACGTAATCAGGGCGATTTTGTCGAGCTCGTCGGCCCGAAGGGGTGTCGTGGCGGCCCGGTAGGCCAGCACGAAGCCCAGCGAACGCCCCAGGTCCTGGAGCGGGATTGTGGCAAGGGAAAGGCCGTTGAGCTCCTTGCGGTCGCCCTCAAGCCCCATGCCGAACAGGTCGTCCAGTGTGCACAACCGGTTGGATTTGCAGATGTCGGCCACGAGCTCCGGCGTGAAGCAGTCTATCAGCCGGGGGCCCTGAAAGCCGGGGACCGGCTCGCCGTCGCAGATACGCAGGTCCGCGCCGTCGGCCTGACGCAGGAAGAAAACGATGCCAGTGGCCGGCAGCTCCTCGCGGATGATCCGCCCGGCCCGCGTCAGCAGGGTCCTCAAGTCGCTCAGTCCCAGCAGGTCCTTATAAAAACGGGCGGCGAATCCGACGCTGTTGAGCCGCCGCATGAACTCCCGCTGGGCGGCCACGAGGTCGTTGCAGAGAATATCCACCTGATTCGCCTGCCGTTTGCGCTCCTTGTTGACCCGTTTGACCAGCAGGCGCAGTCGTTCGTACCGTTCACTCTGGCTCATAGGTCTCCATGTTTAAGGGATCCTATCGTCACGGGGCACGAGCCCCTGCGGTAGAGTTCGACCCACCACCATCGATGCTTTACGTCAAAATGCACATTCGCCGCGTGGCGCAAGCCGCCCCATAAACAATCCTGTATCACCTGTGACGCCCTGTGGGGCGCAGGCGCCGACGGGGCCGAATAGCGGAAAATATGGACCGTTGGGTCCAAAAAGGGATGTTTTCGGACGTCAGAGGGGCCCAGCGCGCACAACGATCCGGACCTGTCTCTCACAGAGAACCTGTCGCGCCGGCTCTCCAGCGCATGTGTTTAGCCTGCCTGTTTGCGAGGCCGGGTGGCACTGCCAAACTCGTTTGACGGTGCTCGTTCGATGCGGCTTGGTCAATCGAGACCCCACGGGCAAACGAGTTTGCCCGTGCCACCCAGGATTGAGCCTTTCCAGGTTAATCTATGTGGAGTTTTGCAAAATGGAAGTTGGGCTTATTATTCAAGGAAATCCGCTTTGGAATTTCCTTGAATCAGCAAGGGGTTCGTGTGTGCTGCCCACTGGCCGCAGGTCCGTTTGGACGCGTGGAGCAAGGCAATCTGCGGTCGCTTCCCAGATGCGCACGACCCACCGTTGGCGTCTGTGGTTGGAGAAGGAAAAATGAAAGGTGCATCTTTCCTTCCCCAAGCAAGCCCAGCTTGCATCTTGCAAAACTCCACTTTACCTGCGTCTGCCCGACAATTTCCTACCGCTAAGGCAGGGCACGACCCAGACGATTGTCATGACCGACCCGGTCATGATCGGCGTGGCGGTCACCTCGCATGCGGCTAACCAGCTCCGCGAGTTCGTGTTCGACAACATCACCACCACCGGCAAGGTCACCGGCGCCTGGACGCTCGAGGAGATCGGCATCGCCCAGCGCAGCAACGAAGACGCCATGCCGCTGTATGTGGTGGTCCAGGACTGGAACAACCGCAGCGCCGTGGTTGTCCACCCGGACGCGGATGTCCTGCTCAGTGAGGATTGGGGCGAGTGGAAGATCCCGCTCACCGCTTTCACCAACGTGAACATGACGGCCGTCAAGAAGATGTTCATCGGTGTCGGCGACCGCAAGAAGCCGCAAGCAGGCGGCGACGGCCTCGTCTACATCGACGACATCCGCCTGACCCGCCCCGCGCCTGTCGAGCCCAACAGCGTGGGAACGCCGTAACGAGGGCTGTCTCAGGGAATTGTCCCCGTGGGCATCGACCTGCGTGGCACTCCCTGGCAGACAATGACTCAAAAGGGGCCTGTGTCCTCCGGATGCAGGCCCCTTCCCATTTGTGCGCGGGTGTGCGGCCAATGCGGCGTGTTGAACGAAACGCTGGCAGAGACGCAAAATATTGCGTCTCTACGGGCGAGAACCATAGGCGCACTATTCAACTGGGAGTTGTGTGACGGGACACCGGAGGCGGACCTCACGCCGGCTGCTTATTACGTCCGGCCCAGGCGGATGGCAGGGTAATGGTGACGGTCGTGCCGTGGTCGGGCTGGCTTTCGATGGACAGCGAGCCCCGGTTCAAGCCGATCAGGCGGGTGGCGTAGGCCAGGCCCATGCCTCGGTTTCGGCCGGCGGGCTTGGCGGAGAAGAACGGATGCCTCGCCTTGCGCAGGGTCACGGCGTCCATGCCGCGTCCAAGGTCGCTGACACGGAGCCTGACGGCGCCCTCGGCGGGCTCGGCAGTGATCTTGACCGGGCCCATCGCGTCTTTATAGGACTCGACGGCGTTGGCGATGACGTTCCCGACGGCCGAGACGATCTGGGCTGAATCCACGAGGACATCGCCCGCCGCCTCAGCCACGTAGATCTGCGAGTTGATATGCTCGGCCCCGCTCTTCCGGCTGGCGAACTGGACCGCTTCCTCAATGATCTGGCGGATGCTCACCTTCTCCGTCCTTGGGTCATCGGGCAGCGCGAAACTCATCAGGTCGTCCACGATGCTGGAGGCCTCGCGGGCGTTCTCGCCGATCAGTTCGAGGACGTGGCGCTTCTGCCCGTCGCTCTCCGCCTGGGCGAGCAACTGGGCGCGGCCGGCGATCACCGAGAGCGGATTATTCAGCTCGTGGGCGACGCCGGCAGCCATTTCCGCCAAGGCCTCGACGTGGCTGCCGTCGGGGGTCGGCCCGGACTTGCGGCTCGGGGTCTGCGTCCGGGCCTGAGCAAACCGGTCCAAGAGCCGCTCTTGGCGATGTCTGCTGAGGGCGAGATCCAGAACGGCCCCGGCCATCGACGCCGCCATCTCGAATTTGCCGGCGAAGAAGTCCGCGTCGCCGGGGTAATTCATTTCAAAGGCCAGCACGGCTACGGTCTGGCCGTCACAGCAGAGCGGCGCCAGCGTGGTCCGGCCGGTGTCGAAATCCACCTCCAGTTGCTGCAGCAGCCAGTCGATGTGATCGCGGGCATCCATCAGGGCAAACCGGCCCGCGATGGGCTGCGGAATGATGATTCCGTCGGCCGGGGCCTCGACGACGATCTTGCGGCTGTGCCCAAGGGCCTCGACGACGACGGCCTCGACGAGAGCTTCGTCGCCCTGCCCGGGCCAGTAGATACAGACGCTGCCCGTTTGGAAGAAGCGTTGCCACCGCTGGGCGAAGTCCGTCGCAATGTCGATCGGACCGCCGCTGGAGTTTGCAGCCTGGAAGAAGGCTTCAGCGAAGTCGAGATAGCCGGAGGCCATCTGCAGATTGCGGCTCTGGAGCGATAGCTCCGAGTGCATCCGGGACAATTGGGTCGCCGACGCCTGAATCAGATCGCAGTACCTGGCTGTCGCGTGGGGCAAATCCAGGCCCAGAGCCTGAGCCTTGCGCGCGACCTGCTCAGCCAGGGCATCCCGAGTCTCCTGCAAGGCTGCGACGGGAACGCCGATGGTGCCGGCGATTTCCTCCAGCGGCTCAGGTGCGTTGTAACTGCCGGACTGGCCAATATTTGCGTGCCGCGCGACGTTGTCGGCCGCCCGCACGAGAAGCGCCGCCTTCGCCTTGGGAACGCTTTCGAGCACGGCCGCCGGATCGCCATGATGGAGCCAGATCGCCAGCACGATCTCCTCAGGCAAGCGCCACCGCTGGGCCAGTTGCCTGCCCAGCAGGGTGTGGTCGGTCCCCAGGTGCCTCTGCTCGACCTCGTGCAACGCACAAGCGGTTGCCTGAGCCTCTTGCGCAATAGCAGCCAGGCTTCGCGGCATGATATCCTGGAGGGCAAACTTGCCGATATCGTGAAGCAGGCCAGCGGAATAAGCCAGATCGGGCTCAACCGCCGACGAGGAGACCTCCGCAAGCCGGCACGCGCAACACGCGACTGCCAGGCAGTGGAGCGTCAAGTCCTTGCGGGCAGGCGAGGCGGGTTGCTCAGCGCCGAACTCGATCTCGTACCCTGCAGTAACCTTTGTGTTCAGGAGGGTGTTGCGGACTTCGTCGGCGTCCAGACGGTCCAGGATCAGGCGGACGACATGGCGTTGCGACACCGGCCCGGCGGCACGACGCTGAGCCAGACAGATCAGCTCGGCAGCCAAGGCGGGGTCACACTCCGCGATTTCCACAATAGAGGGTGGAGAGAAGCGGCCCTGAAGAATCTTCGAGAGGTACTGTACGGCTACGCACGGCGGCACCGACAGTGAATCAAGCTCCCCTACCGCCAATTCCACCTTCCGGGAGGCTGTAACGTCGACGTTTCCCTGTGCCATGCTAACCCTGCCGCCTGCGGTGATCGACCATCCGCACGCCCAGACCGCCAGAAAGATTGCCTGCCCTTATGAATTCGGTAGCCGGGCGGACCCGTGCCGGGCCCAACCGGATCCAACGAGCGGAGGTCGCCGCCAACCTATGCCACCTGCAGCGCAGCCGTCACCTTATCCATCAGCTCCGAGATCGTGAACGGCTTGTGGATGAAGTCTTCCGCGCCGGCCTTGAGGAGCTGTTCGATCTCCTCCTGCTTGATCACGCCGCTGACGATGATGATGCGGGTGTTCTCAAATTCCGGGTTCTTGCGAATGGTGCGGCAGACGACGTTGCCGTTGACGTCGGGCAGCATGTAATCGAGCAAGATCAGGTCCGGCCGGAACTGCTGCGTAACCATGCCCGCCTCGTACCCGCTCGACGCCGTACGGATCTCAAAGCCCCCCTCCCGCGTCAGAATGTCGCTGATCAGCTCCACGATCTCCGCATCGTCATCGACGATGAGCACCTTGCGCTTGCCGGAGTCGAGGTTGTCCAGCGGAATGCTGTTATCCCGCATGAACTTGATCAGACTGGCACGGGGAATGCGCCGGAATTTGGAGCCCGGAACGCGGAAGCCCTTGAGCCGCCCGGAATCGAAGCAGCGGATGATCGTTTGTTGACTGACTCGACAGATCTCTGCGGCCTCGCCCGTGGTAAATAGATCCTTCATCTTCCTTAACCCTTCCTTCTTAGCCAAATCCTTTTGACGGAAGGCCCATCCAAATTGCCTTGACGGCCCACCTTACCGGGCGACTCGCCATTTGTCAAGCGCAAAAACAGAAAAACCCCCATTTTTGGCTAGAATACCTAATTTCTTATCGGCAGCCGCAGCTTGGGCCTGTTTGCACTGGAGATGGGTAATCTGTGCACTTGGGGCGAGCTTTTTGTAACTGTGGACCGATTGTTGCGTCTTACAGGAGGAAAGTTCTGGTCTGCGCATGCGAAAGGTGGTCACAGCCATGACATCCGTCGAGAAAACCCGCAAAGATAGTGGCGTCGAGACGACAGGCGAGAACCGGGCAGTGGCAACGCCGGGGCCGACCGGAATAGGCGATGATCAGCTCATCACCCGGCTGCATGAGGGCTACGACCGGCTCAAACGCCAGGTGCACCAGGTGATCGTCGGGCAGGATGACGTGATCGATTCGGCCCTGTGCTGCATGCTGGCCGGCGGGCACTGTATCGTGCAGGGCGTGCCCGGGCTGGCCAAGACCCTCATGGTGCACTCGATTGCCGATGCGATGAAGCTGAAGTTCAACCGGATCCAGTTCACGCCGGACCTCATGCCCTCCGATATCACCGGGGCCGACATCATTCAGAAAGACCCCCAGTCGAACCAGCGCAAGTTCGAGTTCATCAAGGGCCCGATCTTCGCCAATATCGTGCTGGCCGACGAGATCAACCGCACGCCGCCCAAGACCCAGGCCGCACTGCTCCAGGCAATGCAGGAGCGAGAGGTCACCATCTCGGGCAAGACCCACAAGCTCACCGAGCCGTTCTTCGTTCTCGCGACGCAGAACCCGATCGAGCAGGAGGGCACGTACCCGCTGCCCGAGGCGGCGCTCGACCGGTTCATGTTCATGATCTACATCGATTACCCGACGGCCAAGGAAGAGCACCTGATGGTCAAGCAGACCACCACCGGCAGGAAGCACGCGATCGAGAGCGTGCTCGACGGCAACGACATGATTCTGTTTCAGGAGATTGTGCGCACGGCCCCCGTCAGCGACATGGTGATCGCGTACTGCATCCGGCTGGCCCGCGCGACCCGGCCGACGGAGCCGCTGGCCACGCCCATGGTCAAGAAGTATCTGAAATGGGGCGCCGGGCCGCGATCTGGACAATTCATGACACTCGGCGCCAAGGCGGTGGCGCTGATCAAGGGCCGCATCACGCCGAGCTTCGACGACGTGAAGAATGTCAGCAAGCTGGTCCTGCGGCACCGCGTGATCCCGAATTTCAACGCCGAGGCCGACGGAATCAGCATCGAGGCAGTGCTCGATGATCTGGTAGAGAGGGTGTCCGTGCCGAAGTAAGCGCAGCGAAAGGGTGCTCCGCACGATCGGACAAATAGGACCTATGAGACCAATAGGACGTGGCTCAGAGACAGCGATGTGAGTCCTATCAGTCCTATTCGTCCCATAGGTCCCATCTCAGCGGCAGCTCAAAAGATGACGACTCGCGAATATCTCGATCCGATCTTCCTGAGCAAGCTGGCCAACATGGAGCTGGTGGCGCGGTGCGCGGTGGAGGGTTTCTTCTCCGGCCTGCATCCGAGCCCCTTCCAGGGCTTCAGCGTCGAGTACAGCGACCACCGCGAGTACCACGAGGGCGACGAGGTGAAGTTCGTGGACTGGAAAGTGTACGCCCGCAGCGACCGGCTGTACATCAAGCGGTTCCAGCAGGAGACGAACACGACGGTCTACCTGCTGCTGGACACGAGCCGGAGCATGGCGTTCGCCGGCCCCGGCTCCGTGCGCAAGATCGACTACGGCTCGTACCTCGCCGCCGCACTGAGCTATCTGATGCTCAAACAATGTGACAGCACCGCCCTCGTCCTGTTCGCTGAGAAGATCCGCACACAGGTCCCGCCCGCCTCCCGGCGCACGCATCTGAACGCGATCCTGCGGACGCTCGAAGGCGCCGCCGTCTCCGGCCGGACGAACCTCGCCGCCGTTCTGCACGCCATGGCTGAAACGACCAAACGCCGGGGCCTGATCGTCCTGGTCTCCGATCTGCTCGATGACGAGGACGACATCTTCAAAGGCCTCGCCCATCTGAAGTTCCTCAAGCACGACGTCATCGTCTTTCACGTGATGGACCGCCAGGAGATGCACCTCGATTATGAGGGCCTCATCCAGTTCGAGGACCTGGAATCGAAAGACAAATTGCGCACGTTCCCGCAGTCGGTCCGGGCCGAGTACCAGCGGCAGGTGCAGGAGTTCCTCGACAACATAAAGAAGACATTGGGCAACACCAATATAGATTATTGCCTGCTGAACACCTCCGAGCCGCTGGACCGGGCGCTGATCGCGTATCTCGTCAAGCGAAGGAGGATGATGTGAGCTTTCTGGCCTGGACATTTTTGTTCGGAGCGCTGGCGGTCGTGGGCCCGATCGTCGCCCACCTGCTGAGCAAGCCGCGCTTTCGCCGGGTGCCGTTCACGATGCTGCGGTTCCTGCGTGCGGGACAGAGCCACAGTCATTCCCGGCGCAGGCTCCGCGACCTGCTGATCCTCGTGATGCGATGCGCCATCATTATCCTGATCGCCATATTATTTGCACAGCCGGTCCTCTATGTCCGGGCCAAGCCTCAGGCGCAAACCGCCGTCTATCATCTTGCGCTGGACGATTCGATGTCCATGGCCTACCGCGACGGAGACCGGAGCCTGTTCGAGCGGATGACCGGGAAGGCTCTGGACCGCATCAGGCAGGCGCCGGAAGACGCCGCGTTCCACGTCTACGGCCTGGCCTCGGGCCGTTCGAGTCACGGCCTCAAGAAGAGCGAGGCCATGGCAGCGGTCAAGCAACTCAAGGTTGTCCCCGCCGCCGTGCGGCTCACCGATTTCTTCCCGGCCCTGGGCCAGGCGAGTCGGGCGGCTGTACCGGGCAGCATGATTGACGCCGTCATCCTGAGCGATTTCACGCCGGGCACGCTGCGGGAGTTCGAGCAGGTCGCGGCCCCCGCCGTGGTTGACGAGATTCGCTGTGAGCCGGTCCTCCCCGAGAAACCCGCGGAGAACACCGCCATCGCCGGCGCCCGCCTCGTCGGCGCCACGGGCGATACGGTGAGTCTCGACGCGACAATCTGCCACTATGGCTCATCCCAGCAACAGTGCACATTGACAGCGCAGGCGGAGGGCCTGGGCACCGTCGGCAAAGAGGAACTGACTCTGGCGCCGGGCCAACGCAGGGTCGTGCGGCTGCAAATCGACCTGAACCCAAAGTTGCGCGGGCGCGACCGGCCGTGCCTGCCGATTGAGCTGAGCCTCTCGCGCGGAGACGGCCTCGTCGAGGACGACACGTATCGCATCGCGGTGTACCTCCCTCGCGCGGCCAAGACAAACGTGGTCCTCGTCCACCGGGGCGAGGAGACCTTCCTGTTCGAGACGGCGTTGCAGGCGCTTTCCAGCCAGGACCGTCCGGGTCGCACGACAAGCGCCGGCGCCATCGATCTGGTGTACCTGACGAAAGTGCCGCAGGGCCGGCTCACCGCCCGCGATCTCGACGGCGCCGATATCGCAGTCTTTTCATCGTTGCCTACAGGTCCGTCCGGACAGACGGGCGATCTGAAAGCGTTCGCGCAGAAAGGCGGCAAGCTCATATTCTTCACCGCCGGGGCGCAGGACCTCGAGCCGGCAGCGCTGCTGTCGCGCGAGGGACTTCTTGCCGCCCAGCCCCAGCGGTGGGTCCAGGCGATCACGTATCCCGAGCCCCGGCCCTGCACCGAGGGATCGCTCGCCCTCGATGAGCGGTCGGCCCGGTCCCTGTCCAATTATCGGCTCGATCGGGTCGCCCTGAAAGGGTACTGGCTGTGCCGCCCGGCCGCACAGGCACAGTGCCTCTGGCGATTGGCTGGCGGCGAGGGACTCCTGTACGCCGTCCCATGTGGACACGGGCAATCCACTTTCGTGAATACGAGCATTGACGACTCCCTCGGACTGCTCGCCAAATCCTCGGCCTGGGTCGCGTTCTGCCGCAGTCTCCTGGGCGAGACCGACCAGGCACAGCAGTTCTGTTTCTCCACCGGCGACCGGCCCGTCCTCCACATCGCCGAGCAGAAAGGACGCGGCGCGGAGCCTGTGACACGTGATGAGCGCACCGCAGTCTCGGTGGAGAACTGCGATGGCCGCAAGGTGCGGGCCGCGGTTCAGGGCAACGTCCTCGTGCTGCCCCCGCCGGCCGGCCTCGGGTGGATGAAGACAACGGATGAGCCGACCCTGTACGTAGGCATCAACCTGCCCGCCGGCGAGACCGATCTGACCGCCCCAAGCCAGGAGCAGATTGACAATATCGTACAGCGGGCTTTCGTGACGCAGCACGTAGGGTGGGCTATGCGCACCACCACTCCGGGGCCGCGCGAGACCGTAGGCACTGCTCATGCTACTGCGACGACTCTTGGCGGCCGCCCGAATCAAGCAGGAGCCATTGGCTCCAGCTTCCGGCAGAAACCCGTTTGGCCGATCTTCGCCTGGGCAGCGATGGTTCTGCTTGTGCTCGAATCGGCCGTGGCAAACAGACTCAGAAGATAGGTGGGAACGTGGCTGCCGATGCCGACAACATCTTGAATGGCCTGATTGCCAGAATCGCCAGAGTGCGATACTGGCTCGTGGCGCTGGGCGTATTGAAGACCGCCGCCATCGGGCTCGCTTGTGTCTGCCTGTACATCGGTCTTTACGCGTGGCTCGATCACCACGCGCACTTCGGCCACCTGGGCCGGCTGGTCGCGTTGCTGCTCCTGATCGCCCTGCTCGCGGGTCTCTCCTGCTTCCTCGTGCGGGCGCTGCGGCGGAGCATGACGTACGCCTACGCCGCCAACTACGTGGAGAACCGGCGGAGCTTCGACCAGCAGCTTGTGGCCGCTGTCGAGTACTTCGAGAAGAAGCAGGAGTATCCCTATTCCCGGGCGCTGGCGGAGCAGTTGGTCGTGCAGGTGGACGAGGCCGCACGCGACTTCCAGTTCGATTCCACCATCGAGAAATGGCGAGGTTACGTTCTGGCGGGCCTGATCGCGGCCGCGCTGGCCATCGTCGGCGTGTTCGTGCAGCAGAACGTGCTGTATTTCTCGTCGTACCTGGCCCGACTGTTCCGGCCCCTGGCACAGATCGAGCCGGTGCCGCAGACAATTCTGGAGTCGGTCACGCAGGATATTGTCACGGCCCGCGATGCGCCCATCACATTGGAAGCCGCCGTGCGCGGGCGCACGCCGCAGGCTGCCACGCTCGTGCTGACCGCACAACGCCCGAATGACGCGAACGACGTCAACGCATCGGTCGAGAGAATAGAAGTGTCCCCGACGACAAATTCGCAGGGCAACACTTTGCTCACGGCGACGAGATCGTTCGGCGCCGTCGGACTTCTCACATATCAGTTTGAAGCGGATCGCGCATCCTCCGGCACCCATACAATCAAGGTATGCGACCCACCGTCCATCAAGAACATCTCGGCTACCATATCGCCGCAGGGACGAAATGGGCAAAACACCCCTGCGTACAGCGGCCAGGTCAAGGATGCGACCCTTGAAGTGCTGCCCCGCAGCCTCGTCACACTTGAGGTCCAATGCACCCAGCCTCTGCGCGAGGCGACCGCCGCGATGCAGGGCGCAACGCCGGAGGTCCAGGGCCCCGACGGCACTGACACATTCCGGGTCCGCTTCTCTGCCGACAAGGCCTCTGCGACGGAGTTCAAGCTCGTCAGCGCCGACGGCATCGGCAACTCCGAGCCGCAGCAAGTGCGCATCGTGCTCAAGGGCGACGAGCCTCCGCAGTTCAAGCTGCTCTCGCCCGAGGGCGACTGCCTCGCCACAGATGTCGCCAGCATCCCGATCACCTTTGAGGTTAGTGACGACTTCGGCCTGGAATCCGTGCAGCTCTATTGCGAGCTTCCCGGCCGCAGCCCGGTCCGGCTCGATTCCAAAGTGACACAAGGCGCCCGCAGCGCGACTGTCTCGCACACGCTGGAGTTGGAGCAGTACAACCTGCAGGTCGGCGATAGCATTCTTTTCTATGCGAGGGCGAATGACGTCGGCACGGGATTGACCGCGACGGACGCCAACCACTGCAGCGATGTGTACTTCATCGAAATCCGCCCGTACCGGCAATACTGGCATCCGCAGCCGTCGGGCGGCAAGCCGAGTCCCATTCCCGGCCCGGTCCCCGAGGACCTCATCACGATCCTCGAATATACCCGGGCGGTCCTGAAGAAGGCTTGGGCGTTAGCCAATGACCCGGAGCCGACAAGCGGCAGCGCCGAACGTTTCCAATCGCTCTGCGCCGATGTCGAGTACTGCGCCGGCAAGCTCACGGAGACGCGCGATGATCCGGAGAACGGCTTCAGCGCAACGGACAAGGCGAGGCTGAGCCAGGTCCTCGACCGCTATCGGGCCGCCGACGACCGCCTTCAGCGCCGTGACGCGAAGGCCGCTCTGCCGCCGGCGAGGGACGCCTATCGTCTCCTGCGGCAGTTTATCGATGAGCTTCATCTGAAATGGACGCCACCCGAGAGCGGAAAGAGCGTTCCGCAGGAGAAACCCGAGCGGATTCGGCTCCAGGAAGACCCGCAACCTTCCGAGTCGGACAAGCAGCGCGTCGAGAACCAGCTTGAGAAGCTCCAGCGCAAAATCGAGTCGCTGGCCCGCGAGCAGAAATCCCTGAGCTCCAATCTCAAGAAGACCCTGCAACAGAACCAGAGCGAAGGTGAGGGGCAGACAGGTGATTCCTCATCAAGCGCCTCAGGTTCCGCCGGCAGCGGAAAACCTTCCACAGCCAGCGCTCAGGACGCACAGAGCCAAGCACAGAAGCAGGCACAGAAAGCAGAGCAGAACGCGCCTCCCGCCGGCAAACCGCAGCAGGCCCATGACGATAGCAGCGTCAAGAAAGACAATGAGGCGCAGGGCAACGCCACTGCCGAGGCCGGAACAGGTGAAGAGCAAGCGAACTCTGACAAGAGTCAAGCCGCTGCCACTGCATCGAAGCAGGCGGACTCTCAAGGTGAGAACCAATCGACTCCCGGCGCGGACAGCGAGGGACAAGGCAAAGCCGATTCCGCCTCAGCTCAGAAGAAGAGTGGATCACGGAAGCCCGGTAACGGCCAAGCCGGCGAGAAATCAGCAACGCCTGGCCAGGCAAAGTCTCAGGGCGGTAATGAACCAGGCGGTGACCAGGGCACCTCGCCCGGAGGTTCCGGCACGGCCCGGGCCGGCCAGCCGCGCGAGGTCCGCTCTACGGCAAGCGATCAGCCGGGCGCGCCGGGCTCGTTCTCTGCAACGGACGCACGCCTGCGCATGCTGGAGGCAAAGCAGAAGGCCCTCCGTCAGGAAGCGGGCGAGGTCCGCGACGAGCTTGGGCAGTTGCCTGCGTCCGAGGCATCGGCCCAGGGCCAGGCGCGCGACGAGGCGCAGCAGTCTCTCGGTCAGGCCGTCGAGAAGATGAAGGAATTCGAGGACAAGCTCGCCGAGGCGAGGTATGAGCCAATGACGGAATCGCCTCAGAAAGCCGGGCTCTCCCAGAGTGCCGACGCCGCCAGCCGCAAGCTCGCCGAGGCCGGCCGAGCCATCAAGAAGGGCCTGTCCGCCGGCAAGCCGCAAACGGCCGCCGACAAAGCCCAGGAGACGGCCGAGCAACTCGCCGAGGATGCCGAGGCGCTCGACGAGTCCCTCAGTCCCGAGGACCGCCGCCAAATGATGGAACGCCTGGAGGCCGCCAAGCGCCTGCTCGAGAGCGGGATCGATCCGCAGTGGGCGACCATCTCCGGCGGCGGCACGTCGGGAGGCACTCTCGTATATACGCAAGGCGGCGTGACAACGCCTGCGGAGACGGCGAGAATGTTGGCCCAGAAGTTCTGGTCCATCGCCATTGAGGCGCGTCAGAAGGAGCTACGCCCGTTCGCGGAGGAGCCGTCCGACGTGGAATTCTTCCAGGCGGAGAAGGAATTCTTTGAAAGAGCCGCCCAGTTCCGGCCGCAGGGTGCGGAAAAATGACGTTCACGAACTATCCGGGACATCTCGTTGCCATATTCCTCGCGGCGTCGTTCGCGGCGCTGACGTTCGTGGCATTCCGGGCCTCCGAGTTGCGAGCGCCGGCGCGGCGGCGGTATTGCTGGCCCCTGATGCTTCTGCAGTATGCCGTGATTCTCCTGCTCCTGGCAATCGCGTGGGATCCCGCGACGCTGCGCACGAGCCCGATCTTCCAGCGCAATGCCGTCGTGACGCTCTTCGATACGAGCGAGAGCATGTCGGTCGCCGACGACCGGGACCTTGCCAGGATGGAAAAGGCCGTGGAGAAGTTCACGGCATGTTTCCATCCCGCCGATTCCGCCGGGCCGCAATACAAGCTCTACGGTTTCGACCGTCAGGCCTATCACTGCGGCTCCGTCGAGCTGCTGCGGCGCTGGGGCTCACAGAGCAACCTGCACGGCGCGCTCTCGCTGCTGACACGGTTCAGTCAACCTGAGGCCGGCGGCGCCTCCGGCTCCGGTCTGGCCGGCGCCGTCATTTTCACCGACGGCCGGGCTGACGACAGGAACCTCCGCAGTTATCTGCCCCCGTTGGACAAGGACGTCCCTCTTCTGCTCGTCGGCGTCGGATCAAAGACGCCGCGGACGGATATTGCAATCGAATCGATCTTCGCCCCCGCGCGGGCCTGGATCGACTCGACGTATCCCGTCGCCGTCACGGTCACGGGCGCGAACCTCTCGAACGAGCCGCTGACGCTCGAGCTGCTGCATGACGGCCGCGTCGCCGAGTCCCGCCGGATCACCCGAGACCAGTTGAAACGCTCCACCGACCGGCCGGGCGCCGCCGAAGCAACGGTGGGATTCACCGTTGCCGCCAGGGACCTCGGCACGCACGTCGTCACCGCCCGCGTCACCCCTCAGAAGAAGGAGGTCAACACCGCCAACAACTCTCGCAGCGCCTCGGTCGAGGTCACCCAGGAGCAGATGTTGCAGGTCCTCCTGTACTCGCAGCGGGCAAATTTCGATGTGGGCAAGATTCGCCAGGCCCTGGCGTGGGACAAGCGAATCGAGCTCGACGTGCGATTGGACGCGATCCGCGATCCGGTCCTCGCCCAGCGCGTCGCCGGCGCGGGACGCGCGGAGTTCCCCGCCAATAAAGAGGAGTTGCACGAGTTCGACGTGATCGTCCTCGGCCCGTGTGATTTGGGCCGGCTCACGTCCGCCCAGCAGGAGGCATTGTACAGCTTCGTCGCCGACCGCGGCGGCGGTCTGCTGCTCTTGCCGGGCACCGATGTGGCTTCCCTGACCACCCAACACGACGAGCAGGCGGACGCTTTGCTGCCGGTGATCCTTGACGGCCGGGATCAGCGTCTCTGGCCCCCCGCTCCCGGGGCCATCCAGCCGTCGTTCGAGGCGCAGGTCGGCCGGATCTTCGACGCCAAGGCCTTCGCCGACCCCGCTGGGACCATCTCGCCGTACTACAATGTCACCCGTGTGAAGCCTGCCGCCGTAACATTGGCCACGGTCTCCGAGACGCCGGTCGTCGCCGCCCATCGGCTCGGCCGTGGCCGCGTCTGCCTGCTCAACGCCTCCAAGCTGTTCACGCTGTATCGCGAAGATAAACAAGGCGGCCTGCTCGGCGACCTGATCTGTGGCCTCGCCGCTTATCTAGGCGCGACGCCGTCGGGCGGGACCGGCATCGATCTGTTCATCGAGCGCTCGGGCAGTGACCCGGGGCGTGCCATATTCAGCGCCCGCGTCACGGACAAGAGCTTCGAGCCCGTCGACGAGGCCAACGTGCTGCTGAGCGCCGGCAATCGGGTCGTCCCCATGCAACCCGCAGGCGAGGGACGCTACACGGCCGAGATCGAACTCGGGGCCTCCAACTCTGTGGTCGCCACCGCCCAGGCGGAGCGCAACGGCGCCTTTCTCGGCGAGAGAACGGTTGCGGCCAATCTCCCGCCCGTTCGCAACGAGATGTCCGAGACGGATTTGGACGAGGCGTTCCTGAAGACTCTGGCGCAAAAGGTCGGAGCCCGGTACCTCCACATCGATGACCTCGACGGGCGGGTCGCAGAGGCGTTTACCGCAAAGCAGCAGATCGGCACCACGGAGAAGATCGCCAGCGCCTGGCCCCGCTGGCCCCTGCTCCTGGCCCTGTGCCTGATTCTCTCCATCAAGTGGTTTCTGAGGCGATCCGCAGGACTAGTCTAATGAAATCAAAAGCCAACAAGATGATTTCGGGACACGACATATCTCCTACTCTTTACCGCTTGACACATCGCGGCGGGTGGCAGCGGCAAGCGACAGCTTGCCGATGGCTGCCGATAGACACAATCAAGCTGTCGCCGAAATCCCTTGCGAAGGTGATGCTCGTACAGGTGGCGGCCTTCGTTTCCTTGTTCCCCATATCGGCGCAGGCGGCAGACACGTACGCCCTCATCGTCAGCGGGATCAGCAAGGATCCCAACGATCAGGCGATCCGGGGCCAGGCTGTGAGCGGCCTGCGGGAATATCTGCTCAAGCAGATGGCCGTCGATCCTCGCAAGCTGACAGTGCTCGCGGCGGACAAGTTGGACGCATCTACAGCCTCCAGCCTGCAGCCCACAGCCTCCCAAATCCTCAAGACAATAGACGCACTCGCGCCGACCATTCGTCCCGAGGACAGGTTCCTCCTCTACTATGTCGGCCAGGCCAACGCGGCCGGCGGCGAGTTGCGGCTCAATCTGCCGGGGCCGGACATCACGCCGCAGGGTCTGGCCGACCGCCTCAAGACGATCAAGGCCGGTGAGCAGCTTGTCGTGCTCGATTGCCCCTGCGCCGCCCTGGCCGTCAAAGCACTCACATCGGCAAATCGGATCATCGTATGTGCCTCGACGGCGACACAAGTACACGGCACGCGATTCAGTCCGCATTTCGTCCACGCGCTGGCCCAGCCGCAAACCGATGCGAACAGCGATGGCAAGGTCTCGCTCCTGGAGGCCTTCACGGCGACGGCCCGGGAAATCGAGCAGTGGTACCGTGACAAGCAAATCCTGCCCACGGAAGCGCCCTGCCTCGAAGACGACGGCGATGGGACGCCCGGCGAACGGCCGTGGAGATACCAGACTGAAGGAGGCGACGGCGCAAAAGCATCTGCGTTCCTGCTGCATGGAGGTGCACGCCGATGAAACGACGAGATTTCCTGAAATTCGCGGCAGGGGCGGCACTTGGCCTTGGGCAACAGCAAGCTCATGCAGCTACGGCGCCGGGTCCGAGGCGGGCGCCGCGCCAGCCGGACTCCAGGACGCAGTTTGACTCGTTCATGCGGGACATGCAGGCGAGGATGCGGAGCATGCAGCCGTCCGTGCCGCCGTTTGGTTTCCCACCCTCACAGCCGCCATTTGGCGTTCCTCCATCGCGGCCGCCGTTCGGGCCCGACCCCGCCCAGCCGTCATACACCGCGCCGCCCGCGACCTACGACGAGTACGACTTCGTCCTGGCGCGGGTGCAGTTCAAGGAGCAGGGCACGCCGGGATACAGCAAAGGTCCCGACATCTGGAACGTCCGGCCGGGCGGCGACGCCAATCTCCTGCAGGAGCTGGCCGCCGTGATCCGCTGCAAGATCAAGCCGATCGACGGGGCATTCGATTGGGACCCGCAGTATGCCTACGACGGGCAGCTCAACGCGATCCTTACCTTCGACGATCCCCAGCGCCTGCGCGAGTACCCGTTCCTCTTCATGACCGGCGAAAACGGATACCAGTTCGCCGACAGTCAGAAGCAGAACCTGCAGGACTACATCAAGGCCGGCGGCTTCCTGTTCATGGACGATTGCGTGGTGCTCGATGCCGGTGACCTCTTCTACCGCAGCTCCTTCGAGCTGCTGGAAAACCTCTTCGGCAAAGGGGCCGTGAAGCAGATTCCGCGCGAGCACGAAATCTGCCACAACATCTACGATCTGCGCGAGGTCGGCCTGCCGACGCTGGAGTACATGCGCCGCCGGCCCTTCAGCGGCGTGCGCCACATTCACGGCCAGAACCACGGCCCTCGCGGCGTGTTCATCGGCGACCGGCTCGCCGTGTTCCTCAGCTCCACCGACCTGCACTGCGGCTGGTGCGACAGCCACGGCATCGAATGGGGCCTCGACGCCTACCGGAAAACCATCCAGTGGGGCATCAACGTCATCATGTACGCCATGACTCACTGATAACCCGGAGGGCGGTTGTGAGTTGTCGATACTCGATCGAAACAGAAACCCGTTGGGCTCTCGGCGCCTGTTCATCGTTCACACCAAGGAGGAAACTGGTAGGACATTGTCATGGCCGAACGTGCCTACCATCCCACCAACGAACTACTATCATCATTTGTTTCTGAACTTGGTGTACTCGCTTGGCAGCCTATTCTTTATTGTTGGGCGAAGGCGCGGATCCGTTTGCGCCGGAGCTTGGCTTGGAGCATAGGTTCTTCTTCCATTCAGGCCAACTCTCGACGATTCTCCGAGCCTCAGCAAAGTGCGCAGGCTGTGGCTGTTGGGCGGAGCCGGTTGTAGCGTTCCGAGCAAGCCCACCTTCCTTCTTATTGCTGTCCTGCGGCTTGTTCATTTCCACTCTCCAGTCGTTCTCGATATTCGGCGAATGTCTTCGTTGCCTCGGTTTCCTGCTCCAGGTAGGAGCAAGGCAGCATCTGTATTCTCGCATAACCCTGGTCACGCTGCCAGCACAAAACGTGACCATCTTTATCTTTACGCACAAGGTCGAATCCAGTGCTCAATCTCATCGAGAACAGGTCGAAGAACTTTCTCGGACCTATCCCGACAAATGGCTCAAACCTAACAAGGGTCGCGTCAGGGTTCTTCCCGTCAGCAATTGCGTCGTCGTGAAACTCCATCGCCTTGCTCTTGGGATAGGGCTCCACGTAGACAACCCGTGCGATCCCCGCCGCTATTATGTGCTTCGCGCAGTTATGACAGGGAAACGTTGTTGTGTATAACGTAGCCCCACGAGCATCCACGGTGTTCCGTGCACAGAAGAGCAGAGCCTCCATTTCAGCATGCACCACACGTCCATATTCGGTAAGGTCACCGATCCTGCTCTTCAACAGCGCGATCTCGACCTTTGACTTATCGACACTCTTGTCGAGTCGTTCCAGAATCTCCTCTACTATCTTCTGCTGCTCCTTCTTGTTTGAGTCTTCACCTCTCTTGTAGTCACGTCCGTTCTCGGCATCTTCGTATTCATGTGTGTCCGGGTTCCATTTAGACCAATACAGGCCGCCTCCAGGTTTAGGGCAGTCGTTAGCCCCTGTAGCGATGATCTCTTCGTTGCATGCTATTTCTACTGTCACCGATTTATCCTGAACCGCCGGGATGAAGCCGTGGCGGGA
>Ga0315277_10001023_pt1 | contig 41860 bp, 30 predicted proteins | sample YL17G05_15_MG_FD_203695 | JGI IMG/M metagenome (GOLD analysis project Ga0315277, IMG submission 203695) | Sediment microbial communities from Yellowstone Lake, YNP, Wyoming, USA - YL17G05_15 | ecosystem: Environmental > Aquatic > Freshwater > Lake > Sediment | place: USA: Wyoming | collected... | reverse complement strand
AGGTTCACTGCATCGATCTTAAATTGTCGATCATACATCTTACGTTTCTTGTCTGAAACCATGCCAGTTCTCCTCCTCTGGAAGATACTGGCTTTTCTCCGTGTCTACCAAATGGGGTAAGGTCCATGGAGATACTGCCTTGTCTCCAGATTGTCCATCGACCTTCGGGGCTTCGACACCCTTTTTCCAAAGACTGCTGAAGAATCCCATAAGAGTTCTCAGGTTGGTTGTCTACATTTGCTGCTTCAATTGTGCAATAGCCTGTTTCGCCTTCTCCACTTGCCCAGCATCTTGCGGTGGAGCATAGCGGATGAAATCCTCAAAAGCTCTTATCGCTCCATTAAGATCGCCTTTAGCTTTAAGGGCAACCCCCAGATTGATGTGAGCCTCTGCAAATTCAGGTCGAATCCTGATCGCTTCCCGGAATTCTTCTATCGCTCCATCAAGATCGCCTTTAGCGTAAAGGGCAATCCCCAGATTGTAGTGAGCATCTGCATCCTCCGGTCGAATCCTCAGTGCTTCCCGGTATTCTTTGATCGCTCCATCAAGATCGCTTCTATCTTTAAGGGCAACCCCCAGATTGATGTGAGCCTCTCCATACTCCGGTCGAATCCTGAGCGCTTCCCGGTATTCTTCTATCGCTCCGTCAAGATCGCCTGTAGCTTTAAGGGCAATTCCCAGATTGTTGTGAGCCTCTGCATACGCCGGTCGAAGCCTCAGCGCTTCCCGGTATTCTTTGATCGCTCCATCAAGATCGCCTTTATCACTAAGGTCATTCCCCAGATTGTAGTGAGCCTCTGCATACTCCGGTCGAATCTTGATCGCTTCCCGGTATTCTTCTATTGCTCCGTCAAGATCGCCTGTAGCTTTAAGGGCAATTCCCAGATTGTAGTGAGCTTCTGCATACTCCGGTCGAATCTTGATCGCTTCCCGGTATTCTTCTATTGCTCCGTCAAGATCGCCTGTAGCTTTAAGGGCAATTCCCAGATTGTTGTGAGCCTCTGCATACTCAGGTCGAATCCTGATCGCTTCCCGGTATTCTTCTATTGCTCCGTCAAGATCGCCTTTATCTGCAAGGGCAATCCCCAGATTGCTGTGAGGCTCTGCATCATTCGGTAGAATCCTCAGCGCCTCCCGGTATTCTTCTATGGCTCCATCGAGATTGCCTTTGGCTGCAAGGGCAATCCCCAGATTGTTGTGAGCGTCTGCATCCTCCGGTCGAATCCTGATCGCTTCCTGGTAGGTGCGTATCGCTTCGTCCCGAAGGCCAAGATTGTCCAATGACACCCCTTTGTTACTGAGCTCCCACGCCTCAAGCCCAGTCATCTCAGGTTGCGATGGAAGCTTCTCGCCCGTCTTCCTTGTGATCTCTTTCTTGTAGACAGCCTCGAGCTCTCCCCGCATCTCTTCAAATCCTGCATACCGGCTTCCCGGATCCTTCTCAAGACATCGCCCGATTATGGGAAATATCGGTGAGCTCAATTTTGACACAACCGAGATGGAGTGCAGATCGCGCATCTCTCGCCAGAAACGTTTAACTTCTTCCTTCGAATCATTCCTGGGATAACGTGCAACGAACGGAAGTCTGCCCCCGGATGCCATCTGATACAGTACGACGCCAAAGCTGTACACATCGCTTCGCACGTCTGCCACACCATCGAATTGCTCGGGTGCCATCCACGGCGGTGTGCCGCACGCAATCTTGCCTCCTTCCTGCTTCAAGTATGAAAAACCCTTCTGTTCTCCACCCACCGCCTGTCTCAAGCCTTCTGCCACTCCTTTCCCTTGCCACATACCCGCAAGCCCGAAATCAGTAATCTTCAACATCCCATCCCTGGTGATCATAATATTGTCCGGCTTGATGTCACGGTGCGGAGAGACTCCCTTCGAGACCGCATATTCCATACCATCGCAGAACTGAATCGACCATATAAGTGCCTGTTTGAGTGAAACGGGCTGCCTCAAATAATGGGTGAGCGTGTTTCTCTCCTCATCGTCAGGCGCAACGAACTCGCAGACGACGAATAACCGGTAATCCAATTCCTGCACCAAGAAAGCTCGCACAATGTACGGATGCCGGTCAAGCATCACCCAGAGCAGCGCCTCTTTCTTGAAGCTGTTTCGCGCCTTCTTGGAGGTCAGATACTCGTCCTGAAACGTCTTCAAAGCGACCACGTTCTTTTGTTCGTGGTCGTAGCAGACGTAGACGATACCCATGCCTGACTTACCTGGCCCGCCAAGAATACGGCGGATTTCATATCGGCCGGCTATCCGGCCGTGAAGGTTGTAGGGCTGGCGGGAAAACAAAGGGGACTGAGGAGTTACTACATTGTCTCCAGGTTGGCCATCAACCTTCGAGATATCGACATTCCTTTTCCAGAAACTGCTGAAGATTCCCATAAGAGTTCTCAGGTTGTTTACATTTGTTTATTCAGCTCAGCAATAATCTCTTTCGCCTTCTCCACCCTCTCAGCATATTGCGGTGATGCATAGCGGATGAAATCCTCAAAAGTTCTTGTCGCTCCGTCAAGGTTGCCTTTAGCTTTAAGGGCATTCCCCAGATTGTAGTGAGCATTTGCATACTCAGGTCGAATCTTGAGCGCTTCCCGGTATTCTTCGATCGCTCCGTCAAGATTGCCTTTGGCTGCAAGGGCATTCCCCAGATTGTAGTGAGCCTCTGCATACTCACGTCGAATCCTGAGCGCTTCCCGGTATTCTTCGATCGCTCCATCAAGATCGCCTTTATCATCAAGGGCAATCCCCAGATTGTAGTGAGCCTCTGCATACTCCGGTCGAAGCCTCAGCGCTTCGTGGTATTCTTTGATCGCTCCATCAAGATTCTCTTTGGCTGCAAGGGCAAACCCCAGATTGTTGTGAGCCTCGGGAAACTCCGGTCGAATCTTGAGCGCTTCCCGGTATTTTTCAATCGCTCCGTCAAGATTGCCCTTAGCTGCAAGGGCATTCCCCAGATTGTTGTGAGCATCTGCTAACTCAGGTCGAATCCTGAGCGCTTCCCGGTATTCTCTTATCGCTCCGTCAACATCGCCTTTACCTTTAAGGGCAAGCGCCAGATTGTAGTGAGCCTCTGCAAAGTCAGGTCGAATCGTCAGCGCTTCCCGGTATTCTTCTATCGCTCCGTCAACATCGCCTTTGGCTTCAAGGGCATTCCCCAGATTGTAGTGAGCCAGTACATCGTCCGGTCGAATCTTGAGTGCTTCCTGGTGAGCGCGAATCGCTTCGTCCCGAAGGCCAAGATTATCCAATGACCCCCCTTTATCACTGAGCTCCCACGCCTCGAGTTCAGTCGTCTCAGGTTGCGGTGGGAGCTTCTCGCCTGTTTTCCTTGTGATCTCTTCCTGGTAGACAGCCTCCAGGTCGCTCCGAAGCTCTCTAAATCCTGCATGCCTGCTTCTCGGATCCTTCTCAAGACACCGCCCGATTATGGGAAATATCGGTGAGGTCAATCTTGAGACAACTGAGGTGGAGTGCAGCTCGCGCATCTCTCGCCAGAAACGTTTCGCTTCTTCCTCCGAACCATTCTTGGGATAACGTGCAACGAACGGAAGTCTGCCCCCGGATGCCATCTGATACAGCACTATCCCGAAACTGTAGAGATCACTCCGCACGTCTGTCTCACGATCAAACTGCTCCGGTGCCATCCACGGCGGTGTGCCGCACGCAATCTTGCCTCCTTCCTGCTTCAAGTATGTAAAACCCTTCTGTTCGCCACCCACCACGTCTCTCAAGTGATCTGCCACTCCTTCCCCTTGCCACATACCCGCAAGCCCGAAATCAGTGATCTTCAACACCCCATCCCTGGTGATCATAATATTGTCCGGCTTGATGTCACGGTGTGGTGTGACCCCCTTCGAGACCGCATATTCCATACCATAGCAGAACTGAATCGACCATATAAGTGCCTGTTTGAGTGAAATGGGCTGCCTCAAATAGTGCGTGAGTGCGTTTCTCTCCTCATCGTCAGGCGCAACATAGTCGCAGAAGACAAATAACCGGTAATCCAGTTCCTCCACCCAGAAAGCTCTCACAATGTATGGATGCCGGTCAAGCATCACCCACAGCAACGCCTCTTTCTTGAAACTGTCTCGCGCCTCCTTGGAGGTGAGATACCTGTCCTGAAACGTCTTCAAAGCGACCACCTTCTTTTCTTCGTGGTCGTAGCAGACGTAGACGATACCCATGCCTGACTTACCCGGTCCGCCAAGGACGCGGTGGATTTCATAGCGGCCGGCTATGAAAGGTCGTGGAGATACTTCATTGTGCCCCAGCTGCTCCTCGCCCTTCGGGGCTTCGACACCCCTTTTCCAGAGACTGCTAAAGATTCCCATAAGAGTCCTCAGGTTGGTTGTCTACATTCGTTTCTTCAGCCCTGCAATAGTCTGTTTCGCCTTCTCCACTTGCCCAGCATATTGCCGTGGAGCATAGCGGATGAAATCCTCAAAAGCTCTTATCGCTCCATCAAGATCGCCTTTAGCTTTAAGGGCAATCCCCAGATTGTAGTGAGCCTCTGCATACTCCGGTCGAATCCTGAGCGCTTCCCGGTATTCTTCTATCGCTCCATCAACATTGCCTTTGGCTTCAAGGGCAATCCCCAGATTGTAGTGAGCCTCTGCAAACTCCGGTTGAAGCCGGAGCGCTTCCCGGTATTCTTCGATGGCTCCATCAAGATCGCCTTTATCATCAAGGGCATCCCCCAGATTGATGTGAGCCTTTGCATACTCAGGTCGAATCTTGATCGCTTCTCGGTATTCTTGTATCGCTCCGTCAAGATCGCACTTAGCTTTAAGGGCATTCCCCAGATTGAAGTGAGCCATCGAATCATCAGGTTGAATCCTCAGCGCTTCCCGGTATTCTTTGATCGCTCCGTCAAGATCGCCTTTCGCCTTAAGGTCATTCCCCAGATTGTAGTGAGCATCTGCATACTCCGGTCGAATCTTGAGTGCTACCCGGTCTTCTTCGATCGCTCCGTCAAGATCGCCTTTCGCCTTAAGGGCAGCCCCCAGATTGTGGTGAGCCTCTGCATCCTCCGGTCGAATCTTGATCGCTTCCCGGTATTCTTTGATCGCTCCGTCAAGATCGCCTTTCGCCTTAAGGTCATTCCCCAGATTGTAGTGAGCATCTGCATCCTCCGGTCGAATCTTGATCGCCTCCCGGTATTCTTCGATCGCTCCGTCAAGATCGCCTTTATCATCAAGGGCATCCCCCAGATTGATGTGAGCATCTGCAAGCTCAGGTCGAATCTTGAGCGCTTCCTGGTATTCTTTTATCGCTCCGTCAACATCGCCTTTAGCTTTAAGGGCACTCCCCAGATTGTTGTGAGCCTCTGCATACTCGGGCCGAGTCTTGATCGCTTCCCGGTAGGTGCGAATGGCTTCGTCGTGAAGACCAAGATTATCCAGTGACACCCCTTTGTTACTGAGCTCCCACGCGTCGAGCTCAGTCAGCTCAGGTTGTAGTGGGAGCTTTTCGCCAGTCCTCCTTGCGACCTCTTCCTTGTAGACAGCCTCGAGGTCGCTCCGTAGCTGTTCAAATCCTGCATACCGGCTTCCCGGATCCTTCTCAAGACATCGCCCGATTATGGGAAATATCGTTGAACTCAATCTTGACACAACTGCGGTGGAGTGCAGCTCGCGCATCTCTCGCCAGAAACGTTTCGCTTCTTCCTCCGAAGCATTCTTGGGATAACGTGCAACGAACGGAAGCCTGCCCCCGGATGCCATCTGATACAGTACGACGCCAAAGCTGTACACATCGCTTCGCACGTCTGCCGCACCATCGAATTGCTCTGGTGCCATCCACGGCGGTGTGCCGCACGCAATCTTGCCTCCTGTCTCCTTCAGGAATGAAAAACCCTTCTGTTCTCCACCCACCGCCTGTCTCAAGCCTTCTACCACTCCTTCTCCTTGCCACATACCCGCAAGCCCGAAATCAGTGATCTTCAACATCCCATTCCTGGTGATCATAATATTGTCGGGCTTGATGTCACGGTGTGGTGTCACTCCTTTCGAGACCGCATATTCCATACCATCGCAAAACTGAATCGACCATATAAGTGCCTGTTTGAGTGAAATGGGCTGCCTCAAATAATGGGTGAGCGTGTTTCTCTCCTCATCGTCAGGTGCAACGAACTCGCATGCAACGAATAGCCGGTAATCCAATTCTTGCACCCAAAAGGCTCTTACAATGTACGGATGCCGGTCAAGCATCACCCAGAGCAGCGCCTCTTTCTTGAAGCTGTCTCGCGCCTTCTTGGAGGTGAGATACTCGTCCTGAAACGTCTTCAAAGCAAGGACGCCTTTCTCTTCGTGGTCGTAGCAGACGTAGACGATACCCATGCCTGACTTACCTGGGCCGCCAAGGACGCGGTGGATTTCATAGCGGCCGGCTATGAAGGGTCGTGGAGATACTGCCTTGTCTCCAGATCGTCCATCGACCTTTGGGGTTTCGACACCCTTTTTCCGGAGACTGCTGAAGATTCCCATAAGAGTTCTCAGGTTGGTTGTTTCACATTTGCCCCCGTTGGCGGTGCGTTGCGCAGGGGAGGTCAGCTACAAGTGAGAAAACTTCGACTGACTGAGGGATCTCCCTGTGGTTGTACGGAAAACATCTCAAGGCGAGGTTTTTGCTCCCTCGCCTAGAGATAGATCAACATATCCAGCAGAAGAGTGGCACGGGAACTTACGTTTTTGACAACTGCGTCGGCGCTTCAACAGGGCTTGCCGTGGCCAGGGCCTTCTCCTGCTCAACTGCTTTCGGTGCGTGGGATGCCATAACGGCCAGCACAACAATCATGATCAGATCGAGGGGAAGACAGAGCGCCGCCAGTGAACTTGTGTCGCCACCAGAGGCTCCAACCGCTAAGCCAATAAAGAAAGCAGCAGAGAGTCCGATTCCCAGTGGCAGAAGCGCACGCGACCTCCAGCCTTTTCTCCAGGCGCCGATCGTCAACAGAATTTCTATGATGAGCAACATGGCGTATCTCCTTTCTTGAAGTGTTCTCATGAGTACATACACCTCAAGTGGAGATTTCTCGTGCCGTAGATTGGCTCATTTTCCGGCAGGGTACAATTGTCCGGTGCTGGCATCGCCAAGTTCGATTTCTCTCTTTATTCGAGATTCGACCTTAAAGGGGAGTATGGATCGATGCGAGCGGCATTCTGTCTCCGTCCTATGTGGCCTTCGATCATCACCAGGCTAATGTGGCGCATTTGCCGGGAGCAGGCTAACTATGCAAACGGTGCTGACGCGGCTCACATTGAGAAAGACTTGATTCTCTTGATTATGGCCTGTGAGGTGGCTTTGAAGTAGATGATGAGCCCGGTGGAGGACTGTGCCATACTCGAGAGCTTACCAAGTTCAAGAATCCGAGTCAGCCAGCAAATCCTTCTGGTATCAATTCTGGAGCTGCCGCGTCGACGGCGTTGCCGATCAGCGCCTCGTGATTCCTCTTCAGATCCAGAATGTTTTCGACCGCGAACAATGTGAACCCGTGTGTGATGTGGAGGCAATCAATAGCATGCCGGTCTCCTGAGGAAAAGAACCCGTAGCTCATCTGAAGGGCACTCAGGCTGTGCTCTTCTTTCAATCTTGTCTTTGAATCATTCTCCACACCAATGTACACTTGGCTCGCCACCTTGTCATCCGGGAGCGGTCTTACAAGAGACCGGCTCTTCAGCAGCGAACTCATTGAGGATAACATGTCATGGCAGTCGATTCGCAGCTTTGCCAAGACATCTTCCATGCTGGAGTTTTCCAACTTCGCAAAACAGGCCCTCGCATATTTGACCAGCCTCGAAGAGAACTCATTTGGGTTCCTGTAATACGGCGAGAGTTTCGCGGTTGGACTTCCAACCAGAACCCCCCAGAACTCAATCGCAAGCTCCTGAACCTTCTGGTCGTCCGGGTAGAACTCGGTTACCTGTCCTGGAGAGACAACGCTCCGCGTGACCTCGTCATCCTCGAATTCTGGAGGTTTCAACGACTCGTGACACAACCAATCCAACTTGTCAGCAAAATCGTCGACGTCGTGCTTCGCGCTCTCTGCCGCGACAATAAGCCGCTCGTACAGAGCAAGAAGTAAGGTCTGGTGAAAGATGAAGTTCTTCCTGTCCATGATTATCGAGGAAAGAGCTTTCTTGCCCTCCTCGTACTCCTTTTGCAGACCGTCATAGAGATCCTGGAGAGCAGCCAAAAGGCGCACATATTTCCTTCTGCCGCACAGCAGAGGTTTTGTTCTGCGTTTGTGCTCGTTCAGCCGCGCGAACGCGATTTCCAATTCCTTCTTCTTTGAAAGTAATTCCTGCAGCTTCTTCCGCGCCAGCTCTTTCACGAGAACTTCAAGAGTCTGAAACACCCGTCTCCATGTTGGCGTGTCGAGGACCAGTTCGTCAAGTCGCTCCATCGACCACGTAATCTCCTCTCTCATCTTTCTGAAGATGTCAGCCCTAGTTTTCTGCTCTTCTGTCAGCAGCGAAAAATCTATCGTCGCTTCGAGGTCACAAAGGATCTCCAGAGGTGTCCTTTCCATGGCCTGCCAGACGATTTCCGGACCGTCCGCGACATAGATCTTCATCATTCGACGGATGATCTCGCCAAGATCAGCCTCAAGAAGGTGTTTGGCGTCGTTTCTGATCGGGTCGAGCAGTACTGTATGAAGTGTGTAGGCTCTCTGTAGGGCAGGAGCAGCCATGCTACTCGATTTCCTGGCAAGTCGTTTCTTGTCGAGGATGTACGCAAGAAAAGCGGTGCTTGAATCCAAACCGCGTTCAGGATCATCCATCACCGCTTCCACCCAGGATCTGAGAGACGCAGAAAACCGCCCAAGGTAGGGTTCAACATCTGACTTAATCGTTCTTTCGGCAGCCCGCTGAAACAGAATATCCAACTTCACATAGAGTCGCTCGATGAAGCCGCCGATGTCGGCGATATCCTCCTGTTCGAATCCTCTAACCAGGGAATCCATTTCCAGCCCGAGGGCCTTGCTCTCCAGTTCATCTATCCTGCTTTCAAGATTGATCTCTCGCAAGTGCTTTTCAAACTCCTCAGCTTTGACTTCAACAGCCTCTGGGCCTTGATCGACTTTCTTTGAAATCGTGCGCTCTATGATAGTCCCGACGAGTCTTTCGCCAAGGACCTTCTTGAGCTGCTGGACCGGATAGACGAACCGATATGCGTCGAACGTGCTGTAGGAACACGATCGGTCAAGGAATTTGCCAGAGGCAACACCATTTCGGGCCTCGTTATTAAATGACCGGTGGGTATCGGTGCGCAGGAAACAGTCGAGCCTCCGGGACAGGCCATTTCCCGGATCTCCCCTCAGTATCCACACGAAATCAAACCTCGTTTCCGTGACGCTTCCAGCCTTCAACGCCGAGAGTTGGTTGTGTTCGACGCGTCCCAAAGCTTGATAAGTGAGTGCCTTTTCTTCAGGAGAGGCATCGACGGGCGGCAGGACCAGCACCGCGTTCAACTCATATGATTGGTTAACAGTTTCAGCATGGAGTTGACGGACAGCGGTGGCTGTTTGAAAGAGAGCTTCGATGGCGTTTCGGAGATGGAGTGGACACAGTACGAAGTAGTCAATTGTCTCACCCCTGTCTTTCTCGTCCACTCGATTGGTCAGGAGCTCCTTGAACTTGTCAGTTCTTCCTCCTGCCGGCGCGGGCGCGCCAGGAGTGAGCCCGAGGTCCGTGTCAATCCAGAGCGACCGGTACCGCCGGCCGAATTCCTCGTCAACATTGAAGATTAGCGGCTTTCCGATGAAAACGATGCACGGAGTCATCGCATCAGCGATTTCAATACTTTATGTTGTTGCATCCAAATATTGTTTGGCGGTTGCTCCTTTGCGAACCGCTTGCTCGAACTCGGCGAGCATGCCCCTCATTTTGTCCAACACAATCGCTTCACCAAGAGGAATCTCGGGGTCCCGGCTCAAGCGCTGGAGGTTCTGCAGTGAGCTGGCCAGCTCACTTGAATCTCGCGCCCACTTTTTCCCCTCTATATCATTTCGCACGCTCTTTCGTAGTTCCAGTTGCTCCGGACGGTTGAACGTCTCGAGGGCTTCATAGAACGACCTCCCCAAAGGCACACTGTCCATACTGATTTTTTTTCTCCCCGTCGTTTCTGTCTCCACGAGAACCACGTTGCATGCATACGAGAGCGCAAACAGCTTCATGGATATCCGTGCCTCGGGATCAGTTGGGAAAAGATCATCAGCTATGAAATGCATGTCTTTGTCTGTATGCGGAGTCATCTTCACCGGGCATTCTTGGTACTCAATCTTGTACCTATCCATGTCTACAAGCAGATAAGAAGGAAGCGGAACGGAGTATTCATAGACATAGATCCGGTGTGGGTCGTTGAGGAAGGCAAAATCCGGCGTCTTCGTAGAAGATGGCAGGAGACTTGTGCCGCCTCCACTCTGCGGTTTCATCAAAATGGTATTTTCATTATCGACGCCGATGATGAAGAGATTCTTCATACGCATTGCATAGTCATTTCCGCGAGCCTTATGATACCACCAGGGGTTAGCCAGGTTGCTCGCATCGGTGATTTTCTTTCCTATGTATTCTTGGTCCCTCTTTTGTCCCTCGATCAACACTTCTTCCACCGTCGTCTGCTTGATGAAGGCCATCTTCCCTTCGGCATACTCCCCGATTGTTGCCCACAAATCCTTATCAGAGATGGTCGTCAAGGCGGCGTCAGTAAGTCCCGAATCTGCCATGAATCTTTCAAACCTTGTTTCGATACTTCGTAGCCTGAGGATCTCGTTAAGACTGCCCACGTTGCCTATTTCCACTTCATTTCCACCGGTTCTTTTGACATACATTTTTCCACTGAACGAGGGCACTTCCACATTATACTTCTGTTCGCTTCGGAAATAGACACTCTGCATGCCGGATAGCTGACTTTGGAGTGAGTCTTTTATTGATTCGAGTTTTTCCACAGCCTTTTGAACGGACTTGAAGGGTTTCAAGAATTCATCTGCCGCCTCCAACAGCGCGTCATAGACCTTAAGTGCGTTTTCCTTTCTGGTCGCCTCAAACTGTTCGTTGAGCTCGTCCTGCACGAGCTTTTCATATTTCCCGATTAGCTCGACGGCTTTCCCGCTCCATACCTGAATAATCTTGAACGCTGTGGGCATGTTTCTTAGTGCATCTTCCTGGTCGGCCCTGCTGGCTTGAACCGCCAGGCGATGGGCATCGATCTCAGGAATCCTCAGGCTATCTTTGTAGCCAGCTATCCTGGACCGAAAAGCCTTGGCGAATCGAATCCCAACGTCAACACCTCTTTCTGACGTTACTCCCTGCAGCTTGTTCTTCAGGTCAGCAACTGCATCTGTTTTCGTCGGGGCGAGATTCTTATCGAGGCTTGCTTTCAGGTCCATGGCGAGTTGCTCTCGGCGTATTTCCGTGAGGGAGCGTAGTTCTTTGTCAATATTCTTCTTCTTCTTCAGATCGGCCGGTGTATGGAAGTCCGTCGAACATGACTCATACGGCACGATGCGATTGATAATATCATCAGTCTCCTCGCGCAATTTTGCCTCGATCAGGAAGATCTCGACATCGGCCAGCGCGGCCTGATCCAGCGTCTGCGTCGTCGCAGCATCCTTCACGCCTTTGTACTTTGCGATACCGTCGTCGATCAATCTCAGTGCAAAGGAACAAGCCATCCGCCTGAAGTGCTTTTCGGCTGGATAGACTACTGTTGACAATCCAATGCTGGAATACCACGGGAACTTGCCCCCCCAGTTAGCTTCCGTCTCAGAAGCGATGATCGTCCTGATATTGTCGGTTATCGCGTCACCGACCTTTCCCATTGGACCGCAAGTGGCAACGATCGCTTTCGCAATATGTTCGCAGAGCAGTCTCACACCAGAGCTTCCCAGTTCGCTTAGGTTTCTGCCGAGCTCGTTTCTTGCGTCAATGAGATTGATCATGTCAAAAGGAGGCCGAGTGACTTTGACCTCGTCTGTTCCGTACTTGCGCACGACTGTGGCCCTATCGTATTTGAGCCCCATGAAGTACTCCAGTTCCTTCAAAGCAGCATATGCATTCGCCCGGATGCGAGGAGTAGCAGGTAGTTCGTCGAATACCCACGGGAGGACAAGAAACGCACAACGTGAGGCGACATTCCCTACTGCGTGGGACGTCAGAAAAGCAGCATCGAGCAGGGCACCGCTCCCTGTGCCGCCGGCAAGCGAGCCGACGATATAGACGTTCTTGTCGCTAAGCAACTGGAATCCCTGGGCCTCCAGATCCTTGTCGAGGACCAAATCGTCGAGTCTTCTCAACTTCTTGTTGAGGATTTGAAAGATTTCGCGAGAGTGCACGTAGAAGGCGAGTCTCCCGAGTGCCCTGATTGCACCTGACCCATTGCGCGCGGAGAGTGCCGGTAAACCCTCAGGCCACCACTCCTTCACCCATTTGCTGACGCTTATCGCCTGCAGCGTATCCTGAACTTCCAGGTGCAGGAATTCGTCATCCCGCAGTTGCACTTTCTGGTTCGACAGAGGAAGGTTCAGGGACCTCTCACTGACGGCCTTCTCGGTATCGAGCGATATGAACTCAATCGCTGCAGGTATCTTGCCAAACAACTCGAGAAACGTTTTCTTCAGATAGAGAATGGTTGTCGCGCCCGTTCCGCCCAAGCCGATCACCAGCGTCCTCTTGATTTGTTTGGGAGCCTTCATAGCTGTCCTCCTTGGTCTTGGAGCATTCTGATTCGGTCAGATCTTTGTCATGTCGAGATTTGAATACACGATGTCATATTGCTTGCCATCGTCTGTGAAGCTAAACTTGTCGCGATGGAACAAATCCAGTTGGGACACTGGCCTCCCGTCTTTCTTTATTGCTCCTTGCTCCCTATCAAGCTGCAGCACTTTCCGTCCTCCTTGAAACCTCATAGTCAACCGGAAAGAAGTGCTCCTTAGGTGTGGAATCAATTGCTCGCTCGAAACGTATTGACCGAACACGCCAAACTTAACCGCCATTGCATTCTTCTGGCTCGCCAATGCAATCGTTGTGTGCCGACCTCCCGCCTGACTCACGTGCAACTCGCCCTCGAGTCTCGGGTGCAGCCTCTCAGACTTCCAGAGATACAGACAGGCCACAACATATACGAGCGAGGAGATAAGGAACGCAGGGGGGGGAGAATTGCATCCCGCCTCCACAGCACAAAGATGCCAGCCATCAATGCAGCTGATGGCAGGAGAACCCAGAGTCTGGATTGCCACACACTCTCTGGTTTCTTCACCAACCAGCCTACGCCAAGCAACAGCAGGCATGGAGCGAGGCTCAGCAGAAGCTGCCATGGCCACCACCAATGCACAGTGAATTGATAACCCCGGGAACGAATTCCCTTCCGCTCCCCATTTTTCAGACTGGCAGAGACTGTATAGTAACCACTATAGGTGCCGGGCTCCAGCGACAGAGTTGCGCTGTAGTTGAATCGCTCACTGTCGAGCCGGGGAAGCAACGCGATGGAGTCGTTGTGCATCTTGTTCGCCTTGCGTCCAGGCCCATAGTGAAATATCACGTCCGGCGGACGGTCAACAACCCATTTGTTTCCGTCGATTGTTGTGCCGACCTGTACGCCTCCCCAACCGAGATGATTTTCGTATGGACTTAATCGTGACACATCAACGAATGGAACCACATCCTTTTCGATAACAACGCTGATAGGAGCACTTGCCCGTCTGAAGAAATGCTCCCCATTCTCGGCAACGAGTTGAAGTCGATATCTCCCTTCTTTGGTTTCGTCGATCTCCGATTTGAACTTCCCGTCCTTGTCGGGCTGTAGCTGAAAGGAAATGAAGGAAGAATCGAAGCGATCCTCGCTGTCAAATTTAGCTCTGAACGTGTAAGGATCTTTCGAGGCATTTCTTGATCTTCTGTCGAAGATCCATGCGGTAATCGCCTTTTGCTCATTCTCAGAATATAGCGTGCCCACATCATATTGGAGCATCAACCATGTTTTCATCACGCATACTATAGGTGGGTTCTCGCCAGCGGTGTTTCGCACGGTCCAACGACCTGATTGCGGCTGGTCAATCACGATCTGGTCAAAAAACGAGGAGGAACCATGCCAGCTTATGTTTCCAGCATTGTTTCCAAGCTTGTTGTTGGCACTGTTTGGATCGACGATGACCAGGTCATTACTCCTGCAGTATTCTCTGATCGATCCCCTTTTTGCAGCGAGTATTGAAAGGCGCTCGATAGCGGGGTCGATGTCAATACCGTATGTGTTTTCTCTGATCTCGATATCAAGTCTTGTTGACTTTAGAATGTTCACAAAGATTCCCAGCAAGTCGTCGACCGTCCTGGCATGATAGAATCTTCCCCCTGTTGGTTGCGCAATCCGTTCTTTCAAGAGATACAGACCTGTGGTTTGAGGCAGGAAGTCCTCATAGATGCTCGTAGTGCCAAGCCCAATCGTATGGAATGGAATGTCGCTCAGATCAGTCTCCATAAGTCGGCAGACAAGCTCGTATGCGTCTCTTGTCTCACCCGCATTTCTTGGTTCCAGCTTTCCGTCGGAGAGGAGAATAACCGCCGGTGACGAGAGGCCAACTCTGAAAAGTTGACTTCGTTGGCTATCGACAAAACCGATACCTCTGGCTATGTCGCTATATTGCCCTCTGAAGTTGATGCCAGTGCTTGGGTTATCGATGCAGCTTTTGATTAGATCACGGTCGTTATCAGAGCGTATCTCCCGATTCACAATCACGCTTACGGACTCATCGAACCTTGCAATCGCAATTTTGTCTCCTACTTCTGCAAAATCGACGAAGAATTTCAGGACTTCGCGAGCAATTTCTCTGGACTCACCAGTCGGAATACTTGCTGAGTTATCGATAAGGAAGACGTAGTCCACGGGCTTCTCTCTCTCCCCGGGGGTCACCTGTGGTTGACTGCAGGAAAACGTTGAGATGATTACTACTGCAAAAAGCAGAAGACAATGGTGCAATTCTATTCTCATATGTTCACAGCACGAGTCTTATTCCAATATGGCCAACAAACAGGATATCGCCAGGATTCAGGGATCGCCCCTCATTCCTGAACCGAGACTTATCATTGCGCGCATTCAGAAACGTGCCATGGTGGCTTCCCTTACCATCGTGACCGTGATCCTTTGCAAAAAAGCCTGCGTGCTTCTTCGCTATCACCAAATGCCTTCTCGAGGCTGTGCGATCGTAATACAGGTTTACGTCATCAGAGTCATCCCTGCCTACATAGACCTCATCTTTTTCCAGCATCAGCAAAAGGCCATCTTGCGGCCCACCAAGCAATTCAAGTTGCATCGAGCACCTTATGGATATCGATATTGTGTTCAACTAGACAACGTACTGGAACACTCATGCGGTCCGAGAAACAGGCATGTAAGAAACTCTGCTCATCAATTTCCTTAAGCCCTCTCCCTCCTGCTCCGCTCAGTGCACTCTTCAGTATTTCGCTCAGCCTCGGCGTAACTGCTGTAACTGCTTTCTGGACATTGTTTCTGATGAATTCCACTTGCGACGCAATCTCATTGGCAATAACCTCGTTGGATAGCGAGGAGGATGCAAGAATCGCTGACAAAGCCCCACCTCCTGACTCCAGCAGGCTCAGAAACAGATGTTCAACTCCGACGTAGAAATTCCCGAGCGCAACCGATTTCCTGATTGCACCCGCGAACGCTTGTCTCATGCCACCGTCGAAGACTTCCAGAAATCTCCCTCCTGCGACGAGGTCGATAAATGGCGAAATGCTGTTGCGATCCTCATCAAGCGTCCGCTTCCGTGTAAGCAATCCCTGTTTCTTCTGAAAATCTCTGCATTCTTCAATCTCCTTCTGCACTGTAGCGAGTTCCGAATCCATGCCTCTGGCCAATTCCCCTTTGAGCGCGTCAAATTCGTCGGTGCGGAGATGTTGCCCATGTGCCATCGACGTCGTCCCAATCGTGCCTCTCTCATCCAGTTGAATTTTGTTCAACTCATCGGTCATATCTTCAATCAGTTGGTAGCGTCTATCTCTGTCGGGGTCAATTGCCCTGAGAATAACGCGCTCCACTTCCTGAGGAATGCCTTGCCTGATTTGTCTTGGCTTCCTTGGGGGGCTGCTCAAGCTTTTGCAATAGTTTGCGAGTTGCAGGTCCTCGTCGTCGTAAGGGTTTGCACTGAACGAGTAAGGAGGACAGCCTGTGATCATTTCGTAGAACACACAACCAAGACTGAAGACATCAGCATTGAAGTTGCCCCCCTGTTTGTTGGCAACTTCTGGGGACATATACCCGAATGTGCCGAGACTTGAGGGATAGGATTCTCCTGTCCTGAGTGTGCGCGCGTAACCGAAGTCCCCCAGCTTCGCCGTCCCTTCGCTGGTGAACAGGATATTCTCCGGCTTCACATCCCTATGGACAACATTTCCCTTGTGTAACGCATCGAGCGCCGACGCAATTTGTTGGATAATCGAAAGAGTCTCATCCAAGTGCAGATTCCCTGCCCTGATCTTGCCGCGTAGGCTGCTCCCCTCCATAAACTCCATTGTGATGTATGCGTCGCCGTTCTGTTCTCCGGCATCGTACGTTCTTACGATGTGCGGATGAGGCAAGAACCTTAGCAGCCAACCGAACTCTTTGATGATCGCGTTGATATCAAGCTGCAGTTCATGTTTGAAGACTTTGAGAGCGACATCCGCAGCGCCACCGACACCGTGCTCTCTTCCGAGGTAGACCCGGGCGTACTTACCCTCTCCGATCGGACTGATTACATCATACTTGCCATATTGCCGTTGTGGGATCATGACTTGGAGCTTCTCCTGATGCAACGCGTGATTTCTTCGACTATTTCATTGCGGCAGGCAAACAAGCCTGGGCGACCGGAAGAAGAAAGGTGTGGCTCTGTCGGCTGTTCAGGTGGCGGGAGGTGTTTGAACGCAACGGCAGATCCCGGATCAGATCTGCTTCTGCCTGACACGTCGACTTCATCGCTGAAAAGAACGCTGAGGCTTTTCACGTCGACTTTCTCAGAAATGGCCTACGGAAGGGAACAACATTTTACTTTTGCAGCACGTGGCGCGTGACGCCCGATGAAACGCACTCCCTAACCGAGTTGAGTCGGTTCAACAACCAATGTATATTTCCCCGGCTCAACATCCTTGAATATGATTTCACAAGCTTGAGGGCCAACCTGGCTGATATGATCTGGCAACTTAGGTTTTTCATCTTGGTTCATTGGTATGAGCACTACCAGGGGAGCCATCTTAGGTTGATCAACACCTTTCATCCTGACCAGGACTTGTTGCGCATCGCTTTCAACAAATACCTCAACCTCCGGAGCACCCTCGCTCTTCACGATGGTAAGGTCAGCACCTCCCGTACCCGTACCTCGAGCTCTAATGGGACCTGCTTCGTATGAAAACTGCCACCGGGGATTGGGCTGGAGAAGGCTTTCAAGACCTTCGGTGACGATGCGTGTCGCTTCGCCCGGCACATTGAGGATTATCCTCAATGCCGCCCCAGCCCGCACCTTTGATGCAGAGCCCCAGGTCGAAAGACGTTCAAACCAATCAACATTTCTCTTGCTCTTCGCAAGCTCTCCGGCTTCCTTGAGCCCATTCACCATGCGATCTACGAGCTTCGCATTGTATGCCTTCAAGACCTCGCCGTGTGACTTCGCTGTCCACTGGTCCAAAAGAATCGCACACTTCTGCGTCGTCACCAGCAGCCGCGCACACTGATCACACTCACTCACATGTTGTTCCACCACCGCCGCAGACTTGTCAGAAAGTCGCGCGTCAACATAGGCTTCGATCTTCTCAATCGACAAGTGAGGACTCTTCTTACTGGTGTTCATTGTCCAAGCGCTTTCACGACGCAGATGCACAGCTTCGATTCGGTGTCATCATTCCAGTTACTAAAGGTCTTACTCGGATCTGTACCGCAATGCTTCCCAAGTGTAGTGTCGCCAACGGGGCTGCTTAATAACGTTTTCAACCTCTTGGCAGATCCAAAATCATGTTTGCTCACCGCATCTCTCACAAGGAGCTTCATTTCCTTATGTAACGATGCGAAGTGTGCAGAATAGTCGTCAAAGCAGTTTGGGATCTCACGCGCTGCCATTTTTTCCAAGCACTCCTGCTCAAAAGACTGTGCCACATCGCTTAGAGGTATGTTTATCAACTCCTCTTCGACCTGACTTACCGTGTAGAGGAGAAGATGCACGAAACCATAGACAAGCCTCCGAGGAGCAAACACGTTGATTTCATTACGGCAGAGTTGTTTCAGCGCCTGGTTAAATATGAAGTACGTTTGTTCGAGCTCATCGAACTCACTGCTAGAAATCGCGGGGGTTACAGGAGGCGGTTTCGGTATCCCATCCCAGACCAGATCCACGATTACCTTGTTGCCCCTGAATTGCGATCGCGAACGTATCGAGATCCCCCCACCCAACCTTCCGAGGAGGTCTTCCACTGCCTCCTCAGCCTTTGATCTCGTCGGCTTGTTCAATTCGAGGGTAACATGAACAGTTCTCCCGTAGGACAAGTCGAGACCGATCTTCCTTTCCAATTCTTCCCGACGCTTTTTGGTCAGCGAAATTGGAATCTTGATATCGATTCTCGGATTATTCGATCGAATCCAATTCACGAACTCGTGACGCGCTATCCCGCGCAACCAGGAAGAGAAGGATGCCTTGCGGAATGAGTATTGATTTCTCTTCTCCCAGACTTTGCTCCAGAGAGAAGTTGCGACGTACTTGACGTTGGCACCCTTCGGTCGCAGATATTCCTCGATAGAAGGGCGATGCATCTTTTTCAGACTCGAAAAGCCCGTGGCGACAAGGTTCTCGCCGAGTTCTCCTTTCAGCTGATGGATGGCCAGACTCTCCATCGCTGCCTCTTCCACAAAGCGAAGAAATCTTCCCTCGCTGGCAAGTTCAATCACCCGTTCCGAGTTTGTGCTTCTCTTCAAACCAAACTGGATCAATTTCCACGCATCCTCGCAGAAAGTATCTGCCTTGTCACGCGCGCAATGCGATGCAATAGCATCCCAGGTCACAGACCAGTACAGGGTTTTCAATTCCGAAAACGCTGATTCGTCACCGCCAATGATTTGGCTCAGAAGCTCAAGTTCTCTCGATCGATCTCGTTTCATGAGCATTCGATTGAAGCACACGACCCTGCACACTTGGATCACCTCGCCCGGCATCACCCCTGTCAACGCTGCACGCGAATCTCGGTAATTAAGTTGCGAAACGCAACTTGGCAGGAATTCCGGTCACACTGAAGGGCATTGAGCGCAAGACAGTTACTTCGTTTCATCTAATACGCCAATGCAGGCCATGTGCAGAATTGACAATCATCGTGTGATAGAGACGAATCAACCTCGAAGACGATTGAAACAGCGCTCACGCCTTCGCGACTTGCTGGTGTGGATCGCCAGACTGCACTTCACTGACATCGGAACTCTCTCTCAGTCGGTTGGGGCTAATAGCTGACATCACGCCGAGAATGATGATGGCTAGGATGTCCATCACAAGCCCGAACCTACACACGGCATCCATGTTGCCGCCCGACGAGGCCACGGCACTCCCAAGACAGAACAGCGTCAGCACTCCCTATCCCACCGGGAGCAGCGCTTTCGCTCTCCACCCGCGTTTCCAGGCACTAGTCGTTGGCATGATCTCAATAATCAACAACATGGGATTCTCTCCTTTCAACGAATGTGTACGAAGAGGTGGCGTTCACCTGTATATACACCCCAAGGAAGAGAATCTCGTGGGTCAGAGAACCTGTGAACCAGTGATCAGTCAGTTGTTCCGCCGTTCTTTGGGGACGGTGCTAGCCGAGGTTGGCGTCGTCGTCCAGAATCACGATGAAACAGTCCATTTTATTGATCAAGTCGTTCCTGAGTTCTGTTCGTGCATTTTCACATACTAGCACCTGTAATAGCAGAGACGGATACAGTCACTATCCGATGAACAGTGAAGGCGAGTATGTAATTCATTGAGCTTGTAGCTGGCGAATGAACCCCCACTCGTCGCTCGGATACAAATCACCAGTGGCATTTGAACAATCACGTCAGATGCTGGCTAACTTCTTGTCCATTAAATGGGGTGAACTCCAGATCGACGACTTCCGTGCTCGTCGCTTCCCGAACGGTATCTCCTTGCAGTCGTTTCTTTCCTGGTTTCAGAAACTCCTTGCTCCACTTGTAGTAGATGTTCGTGTTTAGTTCTTCTTTTCTGCACAACTCCGCTACGCTGGCCTCTCCCCGAAGCCCCTCCATAACGATCCGGATCTTCTCATCCCTCGATTACTGCTACCGTGTCCGTCGCTTGATGTCTCGGACTGTGCTTTCTGCATCTGTGTTCTGAGCCATAAGTCATTCTCCTCTAGCAGGAAAGATGATGCAAATGTACTCAAAACGCCTGTTCACTTTTCCCTCCCTTCTGTCCGGGAGGCTCTAGAACGTAACACTGCTGGAAAAAGAGCCGATCTACCCACGAGATTCATCCGCTTGGAGTGTATGTACTCATGAGAACACTTCAAGAAAGGAGATACGCCATACTGTTCATCATGGAAATCCTCTTGGGCATCAGTGCCTGGAAAAAGGCTGGAGGTCGCGAGACGTTGAAGACAATCGGTCAACTCAATTGGCAATCCAATGGAACATAATCCATAGAGTCAAATTCCACTTTTTCATAGGGAGGCACAAAATGAAAAAGATTATCGGTACGCTTTTCTTGCTGATACTTCTGGGCCAAATAGGTTGGGTACAGATTTCAAGAGAGCAAAACTTTGCCAATCAAATAGCTGGCACAGGATTAGAACAGGCTAATGGTAATGGCATCATACTTGGAATATTCGATTACAATAATGATGGCTACGAAGATATAGTATATGGAATAAACAACGCGAATAACACCTATACAGATGTAAGACTATATAAGAATAATGGAAATGGCACCTTCACGGATGCCACTGCATCAGCAAATATCCCAACATTATATAATGTATGGGTCCGTGGTTCGCAGGCTTCATTATATTTTTTCGATCTTGATAATAATGGCTTTAAGGATATGATATTTATTCATAGTTATCATTGGGATGGCAGTAATGATACACTGCGTTTCTTCATGAATTACAATGGAGTCTTTACCGAAAAAACTGCTGACTATGGAATAACAAATCCGATATTTAGCGTCCCTACAACGATGTCTTCAAACATAGCGCCTATAGATGTTGACGGGGATGGATATCTTGACATCGTATTTGCGACAGCTACTACGGTAACAAGCAATACTTGCACAAACGGAAAGATTAGCGTCTTACACAATCATCTCAATGATCCTGTCTCGCCAAGCTTCAACACAATAACAGATTTATTCTCATACGGGGATAACATTTACCCTGCTGGAATTGGAATTACCGATTTTAACAACGATCAAAAAGGAGATTTGGTTGTATGTGAACAAAGAGGAATTCAGGGAGGATATGGGATACATGCATTTAGCCTGTACGCCAATAATGGCAATTCAACTTTCTCGAAAGTTAATGGTACAAACTTAGCGAATGCAAGCCAGCAGGATTTTATTACTGTCTGGGATTACAACAACGATGGTTATTTGGATTTCATAAACGGTACTGATGATTGCTGTGGCCCTATGAAAAATACAGTCTGGAGGAATAACGGCAACGGTACTTTTACCGATATGAGCTCTTCAATTAATCCCTATAGCGGGAGGAACTACTACGGTATTATAGCAGCTGTTGACTTCAATAACGACGGATATTCTGATCTTTCCATGAATCAACTTTACCTCGCATTTCGGTTGTGGCAGAATTCCTCCGGTACATTCTCTGAAAACTCATCTGCATATAGTCTGAATATTACCGCAAGCAATTGGATTGCAGGCGAGTGGTTTGATTATGATAACGATGGCAATTTAGATGTATTTCTACGTTGTGCTTCTTTGAACAACTCCCCTGCCCCTGTGAATTATTTGATGCGAAATCCTAATTCTTCGGACAATAAATATTTGAGAATAAAATTGATAGGCACTGCTTCGCCGAAAGATGGAACCGGATCTCGGGTAGTTTTAGAGGTTGGCAGCCAAAAAATGACACAATACAATAATGGAACCATTGGCAATAGCCTGTCTTCTATTTTCCATTTTGGATTAGGCCAAAATACAACGGTAGATACATTGTTTGTCTATTGGTCGAGCGGCAATATTACAAAGTTGGCTAATGTGCCAGCTAATCAGGTGATTACAGTTACAGAAGAGACTCCACCACCAATAGTGGTTTCTACGACAAGTCCAGCCCACGATCTTGCACTTCACTCTGATGCATCTGCATCGGACAATGGATGGGGTGGTGGCTCAAGTAAATCAGATATCACTGATGGCATACGCACCTATGATGGTGAATGGGCTCGTGGTCTTGCATTCTGGTACGGTGAATGGCACCAAGCTACTATAGATTTTGGACATCAAGTAACATTTGACAGGGTAATCCAATGGTATCACGGCGGTATGAATAATAATGAAGCTGCTGCTTACAAACTTCAATACTGGAGAGGTTCGAACTGGGTAGATATCTTTGAAACTAACAATTCGCATGCTTACCTGAAGTATCCCGGTGCTTCAGCATCAGACTGGTGGTATTACTGGTCGACACCTTATGAAAACACCTTCGCTCCGGTTGTCTCAGACAAATTAAGAATTCTAAATTACCCCCGCGATGGGAGTCATACTTGGCTTTATGAGGTGGAGGTATATTGCACTACGCCTGCAGCCCCCGCAATCCCTGAAAACCTCACCGCTACCGCCGGCAACAGTCAGGTAACACTCAAATGGAATAAAAACACCGAAGCCGACTTCCTGCGCTACCGCATCTACCGCGGCACAGTCAGCCCGGCGTCGACTTTAGTCGACTCAACAAACGGTGGTGTGAATGACACGACGAAGATGATTAATGGATTGACGAATGGCACAACGTATTATTTTCGCGTGACAGCCGTTAACAACTCAGGAATGGAGAGCGGGTACAGCAATGAGGCAAGCGCGACACCGACCATGGCCTGGAACCTTCAGATAAAGGCTTTTGCAGGACAGGCTGTTGACAATAATACCTGTCTCGGTAGTGCCACGCTTGCCACTGCGGGGTTCGATTCTTTGCTGGATGTCCCCAAACCACCGGAACCGGCCGGCCCTTATGTTTACCCGTATTTTCCCGCGGAGTACAACCATCCTACGGGTAATAAATTTGCACGAGATATCAAACCCGAGCAGGCTCTTGGTGACTGGGTTATCCGCTGGCGCTTTGACGTCAAAACCAACCAGACCAACACCGACGTTACATTGGACTTTGTCTCGGATGGCAATATCCCGCCTGGTCTTGGAATACTGCTCAAGGACCTGACACTCGGGACACGCAAGAACCTGAAGAAGAATGGGTTGAGTTACACATACAACTCGGGCGTCGAAGAAATCCATCATTTTGAAATCATGGTAGGAGATAGTACTCCCCCGGCACTGTCACTGGTGAAACCGAACGGCGGAGAGATTATCCGTGCGAATCATCCATACAAGATACACTGGCATATGAATGATGGGACTGGCATCGATTGGATCCTCCTCTACTATTCGGCAGATGGAGGAACAACATACGGATTGATTGCTTCATTGCCCGGCTCGGATTCATGTCATACATGGTCGGTCCCTTCCACGTATCTGAATCATGATGGGCGGATCAAATTGGTCGTAAGCGATTCCGTAGGGAATATGGCCACAGACGAGAGTGATCGAACTTTTACGATAGTGGGCGATAGTCTTGCAGTGCTGGTTACCCGCGGCTGGAATCTTATGGGCATTCCGCTGATACCAGCCGACTCGACGATATCAGCAGTTTTAGCGGACGACATATCCGGGCAATTCTGGGTCTTTGTCTACCCTCCTTTGGCCGGATATGAACAACCGGCGGACCTCACGCTGGGCAACGGTTTCTGGCTGGCTGTGCCGGCCGACTGCTTCGTTGATGTTATCGGAGCCCCTGTGACAGAACCTCACACAACCCCCCTTGCTCCTGGTTTCAATATGATCTCCAACCCGATCGTTGTCCCGGTTCCGAAGGACAGCCTGAAGTTCCAGAAAGATGGCAACACCGTCGGCTACGCCCAGGCAATCTCGAACGGATGGATTCCAGGAGGTATCTGGGCGTATGACAAGACAATAAACAATTACAGGTCTGTGGACACGCTGCAAATCTTTCAAGGGTACTGGCTCGGTGCGATCCAACCAGGAGTGGGAATGATCGTGACACCTCCCGGGTGCAATCAACTACCTGCGCTATCGAGGAAACCCATTACGCAATACGCTGAAAAGCAGAATGCCGGGGACTGGATAGTACAGATTTCAACTTCGACAGCGTCGAGCACGGATCCCTCGTTGAAGTTCGGCATGAGGCCGCTTGCAACGGATGGGTACGACGCAATGTTTGATCTATTGAAGCCGCCGGCTCCACCGACTGACAAATATGTTGAATCGTATTTCAGTCATCGAGATTGGATTCCCATCCTTGGTTCGAAATTCAGCAGCGATATTCGTTCGCCGCGATCAAGACAGGTATGGGTATTTTATGTGAAGGTACTGGAGAACACGACAGTAACGCTTTCATGGGACGCCAGCACAGTTCCAGCCGACCTTGAAATGGTCGATAATACTAATGCGACAACGGTAAACCTCGCGAACACCAGGTGCTATACGTTCAACGGTGAGGGGACAAGGATGTTCACGATCAATGCAAGGACAACAGCTGTGAATGAGAATGGCACGACACCAACCTCGTTCAAACTTGAACAGAATTATCCTAATCCATTCAATCCGACAACGAATATATCATTCAGTCTCCCATCAAGATCATTCGTGTCGCTAAAGGTGTTTGATCTTATGGGAAGAGAAGTGGCAACGCTCGTCTCAGAAGAGTTATCTGCGGGAAACCACTTGCGACAGTGGAATGCAATGGACATGCCGAGCGGTGTTTATTTTTACCGGCTACAGGCTGATAAATTCACCGAGACGAAAGGACTTATTTTGTTGAGGTGACCGGCGACTGCAACTAACAGCACAAATCAGGACACGTGGAAATTGTAGGTAGAAGTGCCGTAATCTGAAACACTTGGAAGGAAATTAGGAGGGGTTGTGGAACTGAGAACCAAGTATCGGGGTGGCGCAACCGCGCCACCCCGGCTTGGTTGATCGTGTCATGCCGCTTTGGACTGAGAGGCAGACTGCAATTACGGCGTTTGACTGTTATGACTTCTGCGATGCGCTTGCCTTGATCCTCGGTCAGCCTCTTGGTACTCATCCCCTTGAACTTGCTTTGCTCGATGGAGTTCAGTCGCTCAACGGTTGCGGCTTTTTGGGTTGCGTCGAGCATCGCTGCCGCTTCCTTCTCGCCTGTCAAGAAACCTGACTCATTGAACATCGGCGTTTCGGTCGGCGTACCTTCCTTCGCAGCCGGCGCCGGTTGTTGCCCTCGGTCGAGCCACTCGAGGATCTGCTTGCCGATCTTCTCGTCTGGCTTCGAGACGAGTCGGCCGTCAAAAAGACTCGATCGGTCTTTTGAGGATTGAGCGTTGTGACCGAGGTCGAGATCGAACACGATATCGAACTCATAGTCCATTCCCTCGCGTTGAACCGGGGCAAGTCCGACCTTCTTCGGGACCGACTTGCCCTTCTCGTTCGTCTCGACAACGTAGTCCATTTTGGAACGCATCGTTGCGATGAGGTGCAGCTTTGAGCGGATCATCGCCTCGATGAAGGCGTTGTGCTGAGGTGTTAGCTTGCGCCAAGCGGTGAAGCTGTTCATGCCGCCGTCCGCGAGCTTCCCCTGCGTATCCAACAAACCGCCTTCGCCGGCCCAGGCGTGGGATATGCTGTCGAGGATCAGCACATCGTAGCCGACAGCTTCGGCCTGGTGGATCGCTTTGATGTATTTGTCGATCTCAAATGGAGGTTCGATGTTGAGCACGTCGAAGTCGATTCGATCGGCGTAGAGGACGCTGGAGTTGTTCTCGGTGTCGACGAGAGCAATCCGGTCGCCGAGTCCTTCGGCGATCTTGAGGGCTGAGAGGGTTTTGCCGGATCCGGCCGCGCCGCAAATACCGATGCGAGCCTTCTTGACGATGCGCTGGGCTTTTTGGAATGTAGGGGTGGAAAAAGATGAGGTGTTCATGTTGAGTCTCCTTGTTTGTGCAATGAGGTGAGTAGTGAACCGCGAACCGTGAACAGTTGGCGGATGAGTTAGAATGTGACCTGAAGGGTTGAACCTCCTCCGATGAACTTCGCCGGCTGGATGATCTCGCCAGTAGTGGTGTCGGCAACCTCGGCCGGGAGGTTTTCCAAGAACTTCTTCCGGGCCTTAAGCTTCTCTTCGATGGCCTTCTTCTGAGATTCAAGGTCATCGATAACGCTGTCCTGGTACTCGAACCTCTTCGGAAGGGCTTTGAGCTGGACCTTTGCGCCGAGGATGTCTGTCGACGTTCCCTGCATCGAGACGATCGCTCGCTCCTTGATGCGGCCTAAGGCTTGGTCGAGAATGTCGGCGACGTTCCGGATCCGGACATACGCCTCGATGGCCGACTGCTCCTCCAGAAGAGCGTCAGTCAAGGCTTTGGCGTAAACGCCGAATTCATCCTTTGGAACGACACGATGAAGCACTGTCAAGTGCTCCGACTGCACCGCTGCCGCTTCCAGGGGGTCGGGGAAGAATTCATCTTGTTGTTGCATGTTGTGGTTCATAATATTGATCTCCTTCTCGTGCGTAACCGTGCGCACCCCGGTTGGTGAGTGTTGTTGAATTTGTTTTCCAGGCAATGTTTTTTGAGGCGCTAACCGCGGAGCCCAGCTTCGCGCTGCCGCTGTTTTGCAGCTTCCACTTCGGCCTGGGTCGCCGGCCGGATTTTGTCCGCTTCGATTGAATCCACGGATGAACCGAACGAGACATACTGGAGTATGCCGTCTGGGCGGAGCCGATAGAAGTAGCCGATGACTTTTCCGGTGGATTTCGTCTTGATGGGCTGGAGGATCTTCATAATCTCACCCGATGGTTTGATTCCGAACGACTATCGGCCCGAAAAAAAGAAAGGGAAAAGAAAAAAAGCGGATGCATCGGAGAAAAACGGCAAACCAAAAAGGCAAGGGCGCCGCAAGCGGTATCAACTTTCAATTCTTCCCGCTTGCGGCGTTTATATACCCTTGCCTTTTTGCCCTCAGCTTAATGCGAGCCGTTTGCCGTTTTTACCTTGATCCGCTTTTTTGCTTCTTTTCCCTTTCTGAGGGAGGGGCGATGGTTCGACTTCGCTCACCACGAGTTTTGGCCGGAGGTTGGCGGCTGGCACAGAAAGAGGATAGAGGGAGGGGTTTTTGCTCGCCTGCGGTTGGAGGTTGTGCAAAAACTGTGACAGCCGCCGCTTTTGGAGTGCGCTGCAATTACGCCGATGCGAAGAAGCGACGCTGAACGAAGTGGAGGCGAGCGAAAACCAATTATCTATCAACAGATGAGCGAGACGAAACGGAGTGAAGCGGAGCGACTGAGCGAGGCGTTATTGCTTCAGGAACGTTCTTCGGGGGAGGCGGCATGTAGCGCCCCCCGCATAAGCAGGACTTTCCTTGGGCGGGGGCGAAGCCGCACGTGATTGGAAGGCTATAAATTTCACGTGCGGGCGCTTCATGCCGCCGGGCGGGAGGGCCGATCAGAGTCGTACAAAAGTCACGGATCAACCAGAGAAGGAGTGACGAAATGAACATCACAAGTCTGTTCCTTTTCAAGCACTCCTACGGCTATTGGTATGTCGTGTATAATGACGGCGGTCGTAGGGGATGGAAATCAACGAAGTCGCGCAAGAAGAGAGAGGCGCTCTTGTTTCTCACAGAGTTTAGAGAAGCAATGAAACCGAAGCCGAAACGGATTCTCTTCTCCGAGTTCACAATACAATACAAGGAGATCGAGGGACCCAATCTTCGTGAATCTACTTTAGAAGGGATATACAGTAGGGCGTTCAGGTGGTTCATTGCTGTTTGCGGTGACAGGGATCTATCCGCTTACACAGCTCGGGACGTGGATCTCTTGAAAGCCAGAAAGGTCAAAGAGTGTTCGCCAACGACCGTGAACATCGAGTTCCGATCGCTGAAAGCAGCTTTCAATTGTGCAGTCAGATGGGATCTTCTGAAGGAAAATCCGTTCACTAGGTGTTCCCCACTGAGAGTGCCAGAGAAAAGGCCTACGTGCCTGAGTGAAGAAGAATTCAGTCGGCTACACAATTCTGCAAAGGAGCCATTATTCAAACGGCTCTTTGAGTTTGCGGTATTGACGGGAATGCGATTGGGAGAAATTCAGAATCTTCAATGGACAAAAGTTGATCTTGAGAGGAGATTGATAGCAGTGGTGAACTCGGACAGGTTCTTGACAAAGACTGGCAAGATTCGTGTAGTGTCGATGAGTGATCGCGTAACGGAGTTGCTGCGGGGAATGAAGAATGAGGGCAGAGGTTCGAACCTTGTGTTCGAGTTCAAGTTACGCAAGCTAGATAGGAGTTACGTAGATTATAAATTCAGGGAGTACCGGAAACCAGGCGGGCTTCCGGAAGATATGACGTTTCATTCATTGCGACACACGTTTGCCACGTGGTTGGTGCAGAAAGGAGTATCGATATTCGAGGTGGAGAAGCTTCTCGGGCACTCAGATATCATGGTGACCCAGATTTATAGTCATCTTGCTGCGAGTGATCTGCGCGGGGCGGTAAACAAAATCGGGTTGGAATGAAGGGCTGACTGGGTCAGTGTCATTCAGGTGATCACACCAGGAATATTTTCTTGAGCGTGTCACCTTGCTGCAATTGAGCAGGAGTTCCTGCAAAAACGATCGCACCCATTCTAAGTGCGTAGACTCTATTGGCAATGCGCATGATCTCGAGGACCTTCTGTTCCACGATAAGCATCGAGGTCTTGAACTTCTGGTTCACTTGTCTGATCACGCCGAAGGCTTGCGTAACCAGCTTCGGTGAGAGGCCAAGCGATGGCTCATCGAGAAGAAGAACCTTCGGCTGCAGCATCAGTGCCCGAGCAAGCGCCAATTGCTGTTTCTCGCCGCCACTCAACTTGCCCGCGTCCATCTGCATGCGATCTCTCAGATCAGGGAACAGCTCGAGCAGTGAGTCGATTCGGCGAGCGACCTCCGACCTGTGCTTCAACAAATAGCCACCCATCTCGAGATTCTCAAGTACGGAGAGCTCCGTGAAGACCCTGTTTCCCTGGGGTATCATCGACATCCCAGATCGCACCATCATCTCGGGGGTTTGGCTTGTACTCGATTTTCCATCCATACTGATGGAGCCTCGTGGTACGGGTACGATGCCCATCAAGGCTTTCAGAAGCGTTGACTTGCCCGCGCCGTTTGGCCCGATGAAGGCTACGAGCTCCCCTTCTTCGATTTCGAGCGAGATGTTCCTGAGAACGACTTTTTTGCCGTAACCGGCTTCCGGTATGTTTGCTTTGAGGGCCGTCACGAGAGGTATGCTTCCAGGATCTCCGGACTGTTCTGGATAACAGCCGGTGTGTCCTCGGCGATCTTCTTGCCGTCATCCATAACCACGACGAGGTCAGAGATCCTCAATACGAATTCGATATCGTGCTCAATGAGCCAGACGGTCTTGCCCTGCTCAAACACAAGATGCTTCAAGATCGATTCGATCTTCTGGATCATCACGGGCTGAATGCCTGAGACCGGCTCATCGAGCAGAAGGAGTTCGGGCTCGGCTGCAAGGCAACACGCAATGGAAAGCAGTTTCTGCTGGCCGTATGAGAGATGCTCGGCAAGCTCGCTCTGGTGATCACCCAAGCCGACGAATTCGAGAAGCTCACGCGCCTTGGTGAGATGCGACCTGTGTTCCTGTGAACCATCCGAAAACCTCAGCAGGGCGTTGACAAATCCTTCGCCGCTCTGTTCCTGCCGTCCAAGCAGGACGTTCTCGATAACCGTGAGTTTCTTGAACAACCTGAGGTTCTGGAATGTTCTCGAGATCCCTTGTCGAGCAATTCTCCACGGAGCCAAGCCGTTCAGCGATCTGCCGTCAAGGCTTGCTTCTCCGCTGGTCGCAGGCAAAAAGCCTGTTACGACGTTAAACACCGTCGTCTTGCCAGCTCCGTTGGGGCCGATGAGGCTCGTGATCTTCCCCGACTGGAGCGACAGGGAGAAATCCTGCACAGCCTGGACACCGTCGAAATTCTTATTAAGATGTCTAATGTCGAGCATATAAGCGAGAATGGATTACGCGGATTCCACAGATGGACCGCAGATGGTTGGTTTGCATATCCATCTGTGTGAAATCTGCGTGATCCGCGAAATCACTTTTCAAATTCAAACTCTCCCCATATCCCCTTCGGCCGCCAGATCATGAACACGACGAGCAATCCGCCATACAGGATTTGTCTCAGGTTCGCCGCAATTGAGTTTGGCATGCCGACGAACCGGAGAAGTTCCGGGATGCTTACAAGGAGGATCGCACCCAGAATCGATCCCCTGAGACGACCCGCTCCTCCGACTATGACTATCGAAAGCATAAAAATAGATTCCGGTACGGTAAAGCTCGTGGGATCGATGAAGCTAATGTAGTACGCGTACAGCGCCCCTCCAATTGCCACGAGGCCAGCGCCGATGGAAAACGTGAGGACTTTGTAGTAACTGACATTTTTCCCAAATGATTGGGCAAAGAGGTCATCCTCCCGAATCGCACGAAGCAGGTTCCCGAAGGGCGATTTCACGAGACGCCGCGTGACAACATAAGCGATGAGCGCGAATAGGAAAGAGAGGATGAGGAAATCGAGATGCGATTCGAATCTGTACCCGAGTATCTCCGGCTGTGGGATTCCCGGAAGGCCAAGCGGACCGTTTGTAAGCGCCATCCAGTTGTTCATTACACTGAAGACGATGACCTGGAAGCCGAACGTCGCGATGATGAAGAAATCATCGCGGATGCGGAGAGATGGAAAAGCGATGAGAAAGCCGAAGAAAGCCGCGACGATGATCGCGGCTGGAATCGCCAACAAGAAATTCACTCCGAACCGCAGTGAGAGCAAAGCCGCCGTGTAGGCGCCGATTCCATAAAAGGCAGCATGAGCGATCGAAATGAGCCCCGTGTACCCCGCTACAATATTCAGCGAGATGCCAACTATACAATAGATGCAGATGAGGATGAGTATGTGCAGCAGGTATTCCAAACCTGGCTAACGATTAATAATCTGAGTGAATCTGAGCGAGTCGAAGGCTGCTCCTGGCTTGCCGTCCAGCAGCCTGTTTCGACTTCGCTCAACGTGACTGTGATTTGTTATATATGTGCTTTCTGCGGCTTCTTTCCCAAAATCCCGTACGGTCTGAAGAGCAAGAACAGAATCAAGATAGCAAACGCAATGGTGTCCTGCCATTTCGATGGTAGCCAGTATACCCCGAGGTTCTGCGCGAGGCCGATGAGCGATCCACCAAGTGCCGCACCAGGCAGGCTGTTGATCCCTCCGACGATAAGTGCAGCAACAGCCATAACGAGCGCGTTGAAGCCCATTGTCGGTGTCATATCGGTATCGAAAGAGATCATGATCGCAGCAATAGCAGCAAGGAACGACCCGATGGCAAACGCGTACAGGATGTAGCGATCAGTGTTGATGCCGCAAAGGCGGGTCAACTGAGCGTCGTTCGCCGAGGCCCTCAGCGCCTTGCCAAAACGCATCTGTTTCATTATCAGGGAAACTAGCGCAATCAACAATATGCTCGCGACGATCATGGCGATCTGGATGTCTGTTATACGAGCACCTAGAAACTCGTGCCCTTCCACGACCTGGCCCGTGCGCATGGTCCTTGTATCATCTCCCCAGGCCATTGAGACAACGTTCTGGAGCACGATATACAGACCCAGTGACGCGATGAGTAGTGTTAGATCCGTGGCTTTGCGCTTTCGCATCGGCTTATAGACGCCAAGCTCAAGCGCCGCGCCGAGCAACATGGTAGCAAGACAAGCTAGCGGGAACGCACTGATGCGATCGAAGCCAAGTTGGATATAGAACAAGTAAGCAAAGTAAGCACCAAACGTATATACAGCCCCATGAGCAAAATGGAAGAACCGCGCTGTCTGATATATGAGGGCGAATCCTACGGCGACTAGCGAGTAGATGCTACCGGCAATAAGCCCGTTGATGAATAGTTGATTCAGCATCACGGCTCCAAAAGGCCCGACCGCGTTCATGCGGTCAGCATCATTGGCGGCACTACAATGCAGAAGTCAGCCTGCGCATTGTAGGCCATACAACTGGTGATCAAAGATCTGCCTAAGTGCAATTGGTCTCAGTGAGTGAAGTGTCACGGAGACGAATATAGTAGTAGGAAGCTGCGTTCAGAGTTGATATCACGACGTAGGTTTGGGAAAACCTACTTTCTTGCCGATATGAGGATCCTCTTCTTCTGCTTGGCCAACCTTTCAATTTTGAATCCGCTTTGCTTCAACAGCGATTGCAGTTCCGATTCTCTGAACCAGTGTGCGTAGAAAGAGTGTGCGATACCTGTACCTCGTCTGAATTTCAAGATCAGATCATAGTTCTTCAAATCTGATTTGTCCTTGTCAAGTGTTAGGAATCTCGAGTATCGCGAGACAGGTTGATACATAGCTGCATTGTATACGGTCAGCACTAGGTAACCGTTCTTGTCCAGGACTCTGTGAAACGTCTCCAAGCACTTTCTCCTTGCAGTGGACGGGGAATCCTCGTGGTTCACGAGATTTCCTAGCGTATTGTTCATGCAGACTATCAGGTCAAACGAGCCTTCTGGAAACAGGTCTCTCTGGAAATCATCGCAGAGAAACACAACCCTATTTTTCAACTCGTGTTCTTTGGCTAGTAGCTTTGAGAGCCTGAGCATTCTTCGCGATAGATCTACACCAACCATAATGCTGAAAACGTCCTTGTAATCCATGATGCGCCTGAGCAAGAAACCGGGCCCGCAACCCGCGTACAATAGTCGAACCTGGGGCAAGGAGGAATCGGGGACATCATTCAACCTGTTCTTTAGTACGTTCAGTCTCTTGCCGATTTCGCCCGCTAGATAGGTGTCATCGCCCCAATTCTCGTCGCTATCAATATATTCATCGGCAGCTAAATCAAAAGAGCTGATTGTCTCCGACTTCAGAGAGATCGGTTCATTCACCCTTCTCCATATCTTGGACGGTTGCTTCACTTCAGCTTACTCTTAGATATTTCTTCATCGCGCCCAGCATGGTGGCGCCTGGCATCCATATAAGAATTTGAAGCATCCAAACGAATATGTGCAGAATGATTGCCGCAACACAAATGACTTGCGGATGGCCGGTGACGAAGACATCAAGAAAACTCGTAGTCACGAAACTTGGGGCAGGTAGTAGGAGCACGGGGGAAAGGAAAACCGACAAAGCCATCAAAATGGATACAACCAGCTTGAAAAAGTAAAGTGGTCTAGTCCATACATAGTCAAAGTGCTTGCGCAGTTCTTTCAAGTCCCAATGGTAAGCCCGGACACGCCGGAAACCCGAAATCACCCTCTGCGTTACGACCAAAATGAGTACTTTCAAGATGAGATAGCCGATTACAATTGGGAATGCAGATATTGTTCGACTATTGTAGAAAAGCAGGTACGTGCAGAAAAAAACGGCATTAAGCGCAAGTTCACTATTGAGGTGATCCACAAAAACAAAGTACAAATCAAAGATGCGCCTTGTGTTCTTATCGCGCCATCTCCTTGAGTCAGCGTTGTAGTACAGTTTATCAAGAAAATTATTGAAAAGCAGAAAGTTCAGAGGAACCAACAATGATGTGGCTGATACGACAATCGTAATAGCATCGCCAGTTGTAAGATCTATGTCCATGTCACCCGGATACTACAGTATCAGTCAACGGTGTCGAACCGCTCAAACTTGTCCCCACGTGCAACCTCTACAATGAATTCCTTGATGACATCCCCATTACGGTCGAAAGTCGTTTTGCCTGTGACTCCTGGAAAGTCTTTTATTGAGTAGAGACCTTGCTTGATCTCAACTCCATCAAAACCTTTCCGTTTCATCGCCTCAGCAACAAGGAGCATTGTATCAAATGCGTATGCAGCTGGGAAGCCAGGCGTACGATTGAAACGTGCCTCAAATGACTTGAGAAAATCTGTTGTAAGAGAGTCGCCGCTGGCCAAATCTAACTTCGGTGCTGTGATCAACAAACCATCCACGGCTCCTTTTCCGATCTCAAAGAGCTTAGGATCTGCAGCGCCAATGTTGCTGAAGAAGCGCGAATTTGCCCCCAATTGCCTCGCCTGCGCCATGGCTTTTGCAACCTCTGAGTAGTAGCCTGGCATGTATATCCACTGCGTCTTTTTTTGTTTAATCTTAGACAGTTGAGTTCGAAAATCGGTGCTGCCTTGTTCATAGCTCTCTTCAATGCTAATAGAGCCGCCAAGAGACAAATACCTTCGTCTGAAAACGTCCCGCAAACCCTGACCATAATCTGTGTCGACGTATAGAATAGCAACAGTCTTGATATCCATCTTCTTCCACATGTAGTCCGCCGTTATGGTTCCTTCGTAGGTGTCTGACGGATACTCTCTGAAGATGAAATCGCCTGCTTCGCTAAGCTTAGGATTCGACGATCCAGGAGAGATCAGCACTACCCCGTTTCTCTCAGCAATGGGCGCCATTGCAAGGGTCGAAGAGCTAAACAATGCACCAATGACAACATGGACCTTGTCAACAGTGATGAGCTTCTGAAGCGCACTGACAGCTTTTTCTGGCTTGCTTTCCGAGTCTTCAAACAATACTTGAATTTTCCTCCCACGAACGCCACCTTTTCCGTTCACCAGTTCGCTAGCCACTTGGATACCTCGTTGGGCGTCTTGTCCCAATTCGGCACCGTCGCCGGTGAGCTCCAGTACTGCGCCGATTGTGACTGGGCCAGTTTCATGTCTTGCGCAGTCGGTATTCGACAGCAGTACCGTTACGAACAATGCAGCGATGATCAAATGAGTTCGCATATTTGTCGTTCCTTACTTCTGAAGATCAATTGTGAGAATTCGACGCCTTGTGCTGCCGGGCGTCAGTGTTGAAATCAGCCAGAATCCACTTGAATAAATCGCCATTCTGTCTAGGTCGTCGTGGATGCGTCTAACTGCTTTCCCTAGCGCGTCACCTTAAGGGCCCACTCTCCGAGCATATCGATGAGTCCGACGGGGACTTCTTACGTCGTATCTCAATGTGGTCTATCACGGATAAAACTTGTACTTGCTCCTCGGAGGTGGACGCCCTGCAAACAACGAACCTTTGGTAGGACCCTTCCGAGACTTTTCGTGATTTCCAAGCTACTCTGCGGAGTGTGAGCGTATTCGTACCTTTTAACAGCCTGCACACCTCCGTCAATTCCGAATCTGTCATCAGAAAACAGCACACGCGTCCGGGTGGCGTGGCTCAGAATCTGGCCGAGTTTTTTCCTAGTTTCAGTTTCGAGTTGGTCTTTTGGAGGGCGTTTGACCACGGTGCTTAAGTAGCGGGTTGAATCGTCCCCCTTCAAGGAGTTTAGCGAATACGATACAAAAAGTCAATACGCGTTTGCTCCTGTTCTTGTCCTCGGACCAAAGATCGCCCGAAGATTCCACCACCTGCCTTCCACTTAAGATGACCACAGAAACCGTCCCACCCAGAAGACGCTGCGACGAAGGATTTCCCCCGAATTGTGTCGAGTATTATGATCGATATGTTAAGAAAAGCCTTGCAGATTTTCCAGTTTCATAATTCGCCGTTAATTGGTACGCTGAAAAAGAGAGTAACGAGGTGAACAAAGAATCATTTGAGGTTTGGCTCAGTTCCGCTCGCCTGCTAAGTGCAGTCTGCTCGCTCATCGGACCGAGCGAACGAGTGCGCCAAAAGGTGAAGCACAGCGGGCAAGTTGGGGGAATCGGCAGATGATCGGAGACAAGCGCGAACCACGTAAACGAGCCTGCTGTGGTGGTGAACATGCGCAACGGAAGAACGGAGGGAGTCGAGAACAATCTGGGATGACCCAGTTCAATCAGTTTTTCGAGCTTCTTGGGGCAATAACATGGAAGTGCGACTTTTGGAGTCAATTTGCCTACAACATGTCAGCTTAGAAGAGACAAGAATTCACCAAAACGAAGAGGGGAACGGATTGGAAGCGCTCGCCTTGTTTCTTGCCAATGCATCTGGCGTATGAAAACGTCAAAACTTTGAAAAGCACGGAAATTTTCGTATCCATGTCAAGGTAGCTCTAACTCGGTGATGACAACCTCATCTACTGGGTGCAGAGAGTTTTCTTTTAGGGCTACTAAGTGCACCCAGTATGGTTTTTGCGTTTTCAGCGCGAAAATGGGGGTGGGCCTGAACAGGGCTACTAACTGCACCCAGTAAGTCTGACGTGAACTGGGTACGCTCTTTGAGCGGAGGCACCGAAGGCAAGCGTCGAATGTAGCATCGCACTTTCCGCTCCTCTCTGTCGACTAGAATCAACTTCACCATCCTCCGGAGTAACTCCTTTCTTTCCATCACCGGAGCGTCATCGAATCTCCGTTCAAAGCTAGTGAGGAACGCTTTGGTAGCTTTCGTGACAATATCGATGTTTAGTGTCGGGGGTCGATCCTTCTCCAACCGCCTTCTCTCCTCCTGCAGCTTCTGCTGAATCTCTTAAAGCTCTTTCAAGCGCGATACGATGATCTTCAATCCAGATCCTTCTTCCGCAACCGCAAGGAGGTTTTCGATCTTGACATTGTTTTCTCTAAGTATGTCGCCGATACTCTCGAGCCTCTTCTGAATTGCCGTCGGCTGGCTCTCGTTGAACTCATTGACATAGTCAGCAACCCTGTTGACGAAGCCGGGATCAAGGAAGAAACCTTTTACACTCGAGATCACGAAGCTCTCTAAGATATCTCGCCTGATCGAAAACCACTTGCATACGCTCTTCCCTTTGTTGATGTACCCTCCATCAACATAATAGGCGTTGCCGGTAGGCTTGTGTAGGAAACCTTGAAAGCGATGGTGGCAGTGAACACACTGTATCAGACCAGTGAGCAAGTATGTGCCTCTATAGTAGTGTTGGTTTGGCTTCATTAGTTGTCTCTCCGACAAAGCATTCGCTTCCTCGAACAGATCCTTCGAGATGATCGGAGGGTGAGCGCCGGGCACAGCGATCCAGTCACTCCTGTCGTTCAGCACTTTTGTTTGGAGTTCGTAGCCTTTTCCTTTGGCTAATATCTTGCTGAACGACAAGCGATTGTAGATCCTATCACCCGTGTACGCAGGGTTTTGAATTATCCCGAGAACAGTGACCCCACTCCACTTCTGATCTTTGTTTCTCCATCTCCCTCGTTTCGGGCAAGGTATCTGCTCTGCATTGAGCATGTCCGCTATCTTGACATAGCCGAGTCCGTCGGTCTTCATTTCGAATATCCTCTTTACCGTGTTGACTTCAGCCGCATCACCCAATTCCCAAACAACAAAAGTAATCAATTGTTGATTCTGGCAAAGGCAAGGTATGACGATAGGCCAAAGGTTCAGGAAGTTTGGGCTGGAACGGTATGGGTCGATAAAGGAATTCGCCAAGGCGATGCGGATGAGTCCGCCCGGACTTCAGCAGTATCTTGCAGACAAACGGGAGCCGGGGACCCCGGTGCTTCAGAGGCTGATAAAACTAGGGTGCGATGTCGAATGGCTGATGACCGGCAAGGCAATGGCGAGCCAGGCCTCACGCGCGGTGAGAGAGCCGGGTGAGCCGTACGAAGCAGGGTCGGGGGGGAAGGGGGCACGTTTCATGGGAAGGATGCGGGCGAGTCTTGATGGGAAGGAGACGATTGATAGTAAGGGGATCCGGCCGGGAGCTGCCGTGCCGTTCTTCATGGGTAACTGTTTCTCACTTGAGGTCGATGGCGACCTCTTGGTGGATGCTGAGCCGATAGCCATTCAGCCTGGCAGCATCTGCGTGTTTGAAGAGGGAAAGCAACCGAAGCCTGGGAGCGTTGTGGCGGTACGGTTAAGAGACGGGCGTCGTCTGGTAAGAGTTGTCAGCAAGAGCTCGAAAATGACGATGGAGCTCCGTGCAGCGAACAAATACCGGGACTATCCTGATGTGAAGATCAAGAAATCGAAGATCGCTGAGATGGGGGTGCTGGCAGGAAAGATCGAGCTGAGTGAGGAGATGAAGAAGAAGTTTGGGTTGAAGGGTGATTGAATAGTGTAGTGAGTATCTTATTGGTGCTTCACTGTGTTTGAGAGGTAATCGCCTTCCGCGACCGGTGTTAGACTTCTTCAGTTGTCACAGTCGTTGGTTTTTGGGATGAAGGCGCCGCTTTCTTTGAAAAAGAAAGCGGCAGAAAGAAATTTGGTCGAAATCATAACTCCCCGTGAGGGAGCCTCCCACCCGCCTGCCGACATTTCACCCCCGTCAAGAGAGAGAAATTCCAGCCCAAGGCCACAGTTGGGGGTGAAATGGAACGCACGAAGAGGCCGTCCAACACTCCTGCCAAATGATTTCGACCTGCTGAGGGGATGACACCGTTATCCTGAAACCTCAACGTGTCTGTTCAGTAGCCAGAGGACTTGCTAGATCTTCGGTTCGTAGGGGGTAGTTGATTCGACATCAAGAGTGAGTTTGCACCGAAATTTCCGCCAGAGGCGGATACGCCTTTGGCGTAGAACCCCCGGGAAATGCCGCCGCCGCACAGTCGCCCCGAAAGCCTTCGGGGCAAGCCAGGGATTTCGGTAACGATGGGCAGGGTCAACTCACTAGCAGGCTGCGGAAAAAGTCGATTTTTGGTGCTGGGTGTGAAACAAAATCTTCTGTGGTACGTCTAACTGGTTGTCCAATGTGCACTCATACACAGGAGAAGGGGCACCATGCGCGGAATCGATACGAAGCAAGCCCGACTGTTCAGTTATGTTTCTCAAGAAGAGCGCATCCCGCAGAGTCACCCGTTGCGGACGATTCGCCGAATGAGCGATGCAGTTCTTGAATCGTTGACGAAACGGTTTGATCGGTTGTATTCGGACACAGGACGTCCTTCGATTCCGCCTGAGCGTTTGTTGCGAGCGTTGTTGTTGCAAGTGTTGTACAGCATCCGGAGCGAGCGGCTGCTGATGGAAGAGCTGGACTACAATTTGTTGTATCGTTGGTTCGTTGGGTTGACTATGGATGACGAGGTCTGGGATGCGTCGGTGTACACGAAGAATCGGGATCGGTTGTTGGAGGGGGACATTGCCGATGTGTTCTTCGACCAGGTCATGGCCATAGCCCGTGAACGTGCGCTGTTGAGTGACGAACACTTTACTGTTGATGGAACATTGATTGAAGCGTGGGCGGGGCAGAAAAGCTTTCAGAAGAAAGAGGGTTCTTCCCAGCCCCCGTCCGAGGGGGGCAGCAATGCGACTGTAGATTTTCACGGTGAGAAGCGCAGCAATGCTACACACGAGTCCACAACAGATCCGGAGGCACGGTTGTATCGTAAAGGACCGGGCAAGGAAGCACGGCTGTCGTTTATGGGACACGTCTTGATGGATAATCGCTACGGGTTGGCTGTCGATGACCGGTTGACTAGGGCGACGGGCACAGCCGAACGAGAGGCGGCTCAGGAGATGATGAAAGCAGTTCCCAACCGACGGTCCAAACACCCGACGGTGGGAGCTGACAAGTCCTACGATACCAAAGACTTTGTCAAGAACCTTCGCAAGCTCACCGTGACCCCTCACGTTGCACAAAACACGAATGGTCGCTCCAGTGCGATTGACGCACGCACTACTTGTCATGCTGGCTATGAGGTCAGTCAACGCAAGCGCAAACTGGTCGAACAGATTTTTGGATGGCTCAAGACCATTGGACTCATGCGCAAGACGCGCCACAAGGGGACTCAGCGTGTAGGATGGATGTTCACCTTTGCGTTGGCGGTGTACAACTTGGTGAGAATGAAGAACCTGGAGGTCGAACCATGTTGATCCCCTGTGAAAACGTGTCAATATCGCCCGGCGTGCCTCCGCAGGCTGATCTTCAAAAGTCGACAACGTCCTATGGGGATAGCTCGTTCTCATCTGCATTGCTTCAAAAAACATTGGATCATCCAAAACTCTGTCTTAAACTCAGTTTTTCCGCAGCCTGCTAGACCAAATATAACCCTGATGATCAAGAAATTATAGCTTCCAGAGCATCCACAATCATCCTCATGCCTTCGGTATCAAGCGCGCAGTACTTTTCGAGCTGGCGCCTCACCTTATGGCGTTCCTTTTCATCAACATCACCAAACGTGATCTGCAGATACTCCAGGCTTGCTGTCCCTCCATCCGCCATCTCCAACCTATCATAGCTCTTCCCCGTCAACGCTGGCAACACCGCCTTGATGGACGCGCTGCCGTGTTGATCGGGATGATAATAGTAGAACGATTTGAAAGGGACGAGCAAATCAACAAAGCGCGGTTCAATCGACTGATACCATTTCGGAAAATCCGTGAACACGTCACAGGCCTTCCTCAGTTTATCTTTCTCAAACGGTGCATTGTACGCTACGATCGACCCTTTGTCGCCTAATAGTTTCTTGAGCAGTTGCAGGATTTCCGGCCTAGGGTCGCTGTTGCCATCTGCAAAGAAACTCTCGTGCCTGGACTTCTTCTCACCAGATTCAACAATGTGGAGGGAAAACTGAAATGGGATCCGCTCATATGGTCTGACATCATCGAATAGCGGTATCGCCGTTCCGAATGTCTCGAAGTCCAGGTAGCAAAGCCGATATTCTAGTGTCCCGTATCGCAAATAGGTTGATTATGTCTGAATCAAATAATGTTCGAAATATGACGCGAATCATGGACTTTGTCGGTCGCACTTATTCAACGAATTTCTGATACACAACACTAGCTGTTTCAGGAAATCGCGTATTTCATCTTTATCAACGTATGTCTTGCCAGTTCGCAGCGCCTTCACCTGGATATCTTGCTTGTCACTCAGAGTCACAGACGCAGGGAGCTTTCGTATGTCGAGACGGCCATCGCGGATCAGTTCAAAGGCCGTGTCTTTACTGAAATAGTAGAGGGTCAGCGGATTGTGTTCCGGCAAAAACTTCCAGCAGACCTCCTGAAGCGGACAACCGTACGGATCATTACAGTGTGTACCAATCTCGATGTCCGGAAAATTCTTCTGGCGAATCACATCTATCATTTCCCGCAAGTTGGAAGGGACGCTTTTCAGGAGCTCACGGACCTCGTTGGTCACGTCATTCTTGGTGAAGAGTTTCTCAGGCTCAACTTCGCCTTTCCTGACATACTCATTGTTGATGTGAAATATGAAGCACTTCGCTATCGAAAGTCCGGCCCCCTCATATGTATATCGCTGCAGGGCAAGATCGTGCAGGTTGACGTCCTTGAGCTCCGTGGAGCTCTTGACCTCGATGATCTCCCAGTCGTTCTGGCCGACGGGATTCAGTATGTCCGCTCGAGCGTAAGCATTCCCGGACTTGAACGCCGCCTCGAATAAGGGCTTGCGCTGACTTAGAGCTTCCTTCGACAGCTCGAGTATCTTTCCGAAGTCATTCGCAGCCCCGGCGATTTCGATTCCGTTTGGATAAAGCTTCTTGGCCGCGCGAAGGGCAGACGAATCTTCTCTGGAAAAGACGATCTCGTCCATTGAGAAGTCGATTTGCCATTGAATGGGTGAAGCTCTACCTTTGAAGGGGGCATGTCACCACCTATGGCCTTCAGCTGCCTTCTCAAAGGCATCATCATCGGGTTCTCTCTCGCGGCGCCGGTAGGACCGATCGGAATT
>Ga0315277_10001021_pt1 | contig 41885 bp, 41 predicted proteins | sample YL17G05_15_MG_FD_203695 | JGI IMG/M metagenome (GOLD analysis project Ga0315277, IMG submission 203695) | Sediment microbial communities from Yellowstone Lake, YNP, Wyoming, USA - YL17G05_15 | ecosystem: Environmental > Aquatic > Freshwater > Lake > Sediment | place: USA: Wyoming | collected... | reverse complement strand
AAGGCTTAACATATAAAAATACCGCCCAGCCGCCGATGAGAATAAATTTAAATTTTTTCCTTAAGTCTCGGAGAAGTTTAAAACTTTTTTCAGTTATCAAGTCGTGATAAAATTCCATGTTGATGCAAATTGATTTGAATTATCCTAAAATTTTATCTTTTAGGACGTTAAGAAAATCTTTAGCATACCACTCGGACAAATTCCATAAATCCGCGAAGGTTTGACAATCCGGAGTTACCGCCCCAAAATTTTTAAGCCAAGGGTCGGCTGCCAAAACAATTAAATTGGAGTAGCCCTTTGAATAAGGAAAACGGCTCTTGATTTCGTTTAATTGTTTCCGGTTGGCGTAAATATAAACTTTATCGTAATCTGCCGGAGTTTCTTTATATTTTTTAAGAAAAGCGCTGTAAGTGCCGAAAACCACAAAGGGGGGAGAATCGCCCTCTATTTCTCTGACGCTTTTCGGGGTATTGGTCTGGTAAATTATATCTTTTTTAAGATTTCTAAGGGTCGCCCAGAGATTTAAAAATTTCTCAATGTCTATGGTTTTAAGTCCTCTTTTGCCTTCAACAGCTCCAATGTTTCGCGGAACTCTTAAAGCGTTAAAAACCGTGCTCAAAGAAAAGCCATATTTTTGAGCCAGTTCTTTTTGGGTAAATCCCATTTTTTTGTTTACTGTGGCTTGAAATAAAATTTCTCGCCAAATAACTTCTTTTTTAGTCATAGTTTCTATTTTTAAATAAAATAAATAGCCTTGTTTCTATATTATTAGAAACAAGGCAGATTGTCAAGTAAGTCTTCCTACTGTTTTACTTCTTCGGCTGGCAGAAACTTAACCTGATTGGATTGGAATCTTTTTTATTTTACCAAAAAATTTACAAAAAAGCCAGAAGCCGCGGTCAAAAAAATTCTCTAATTAGAAAGTCGGCGGCACCTCTTTCCACTTAGGAAGAGAAAAATCAATCTGAACACTCTTTGAGTCAGAGCAGAAAAAACCATCAGAGTCAGTTACGGTTAAAGTAACGGTTTTTAGACCAATAGAGGTAAAGGTCGTAGTGGCATTTTGTGAATTTAAGGCTAAAGGATTTCCATTCTGGAAGACCCAATCCCAATTAATACAAGGTACAACATCGCCATCGTTATTATAGCAACTTGAATTATCAGTGAATTCAACAATTTCACCAACGGTTGGTCTTTCGGGGGACGGATTAAAATCAACCCAGGGCCAAGCGTGAGCAGGCATTTCAAAACTGCTTTGATTTGAAAAATTTGACCAATTTCCTTGATTGTCTTTTACTTTTACTTTCCAGTAATAGGTGTTACTCCAGCAAAGTCCTTTTCCAAAAGCTGGAAATTCCGCCGAATGATCGCATTGGGTATCTTTCCAATTTCCAAAATCATTTAAATCTAATACATAATTAGAAGATAGACTAGTATGAGCTGTTGTAGCAAAATTTCCATCTGAATCTGATATCCAAATTTCATAAGCATCTTGAGGGTAAACGTGAACGGGGTCATAAACCCAAGAAAAAATAATGGCAGTGCCAGGAGCTACCGGAAGAGGGTTTCCCCAACAATAATCGGGATTTTCGCCCAGGTCAGCAGGTGGAGAGAATTTAATTTTAAAAGTGGCTGTCACTATTTTATCCTCATTCATAGTCAGGGAACAATTCCCAGTACCAGTACAAGCTCCTGTCCATCCAATAAATTCCCAGTTGGAATCAGGATTTGCTGTAAGCTCAACATCTTCATCCGGGTCAAAATAAGTAGAACAGGTGGAGGGGATGGGGGTGGGTCCGTCGCAATCAATATCTGGCGGAGTGCTGGTAACCGTGCCATTGCCTGTTATGTTGACGGTAAGCACTGGCTTGAGCGCGAACTCTGCCCAAACCTCCCTATAAGAATCCATAGATATAGTACACGTTGGGTTAGTGCCAGAGCAGGCTCCTGTCCAACCAACAAAATATGAGTTAGCAACAGGATTTGCCGTCAGAGTAACTAGCGTACTTGTGATAAAATAATTAGAGCAGATGGAGGTGGGCACGCAGCCGCAACAAATGCCTGACGAAGGACTGGTGACTGTGCCATCGCCGCCTCCTGTAAGAATTCTATCGATAGATAGAAATGGCATTTCTGGATCCGGCTCACTTGCATAATAAGCCTTGACTGTAGTATTAACATCATAGAACCACGTAACTCCTGTTCCTATATAGCAACCCAATTTATCGGCAGACACGGACTCGCAGCCCTCCCAATAACCAAATTCTACTTTCTTACCATTATTGTCAATAATAAACTCTGGTGCCCGAAGATAGCCGGTAAATTGATCTGGCTGTGCTGTACTGGAAAATGTATAATAGCCGTCTGCTGTTGTTGTCCCGCTTTGCATTCCTCCACTGCCACTAACCCCGACTCCTCCGACAAGATTATTGCCCAGATAAGTTTCAACTCTAACCGTTCTTTGGATTAAATAGTAAGGATATATTCTTCCGCATCCATAAATTATTGATCCTTGGCATTGTCGCGGATTATTGGGGTCTAGTGCACAAGACCAACCAGAATTATAGACACTAGTAGAAAATTTTAAAATACCGTCTGCAGAGTCATAAAACTTTAAAACAAGATTATTAATTTCTCCGGTAACCGTTTTATTAAAAGAATTGTTACTCGTAAGATTGAAGTAGCCAGTCGGACCCAATAAATCTGCGGGACTTCCTCCTATTTGTTCTACTTTTGTTATTTTATTAGTAATCTCGCCAAGTAAACTATTAGACACTGTGCCCAAATTAAGTGGATACCCAGCACCAAGCATAAAACGACTAACCCCGAAATTCATTGTACGAGTGAAGGTAGAGCCATAGGGAATTAGCATTGTTAGCGGGTTAGCATAACAATTCTGCCCCGCTGCCCAAAAACTAAAGGGCCTTTCGTTGTAGCTATTAGGAGCTTGCAAAGTAATGTTATAGCTGTCTGCTGTGCTAAAAAAGCTTGTAGCGGTCTGGTAGTCCCCAATGGCGGGAGTATCTGTTCCATTAATTACATTGTATACATTAGTCACTTGGAAGGGTGCTCCGGTAACTGGTGCTTGATCAACGCTGCTAAGGATAGTTAGCACAGAAGGACTTAGTGGGCTTATAGTAAAAGACCTTTCCCCGGTTTGCGTCCTGTTCCCTGCGCAATCATAAGCAATGACATAACCTGTATATGTTTTTGATGTAAGATATTCTTGGTATGGCCCGAGATATGTACACCAAGCACTATTTCCTAAAGAACCTGTACAGGTATTAACTAATCCGAAAGGGGTGCTTGGACCATCGTTTAAATAAAGTTCAATTGTGCATATGCCACTAGAAGGAAGAGGTTCGTCTTTGAATTGTGAGCTAAAATAGGGCGCTTGTAATTTCCCTGATCGAAAACTTAAACCATATAGCTGATTGCTAAATGGCGGATTGGGATCAAAATTAAAAAAGCTGATCTCATTTTCATTATAAAAAATGGATGGAGTGCTTCTCGTTAGTTTAACTTGCCAGCTATAGTAGCCTTGCTGGGTCAGGGCTAGCAGGTCAAAAATAACCTCTCCTTCGGCAATATTTGCTGCCTGAGAAAGGGAAAATTTTTGCCCGGTTGCCATGTGAATAATTTCTACGTTTACTTGGGTAATGTTGTCAGGAAGCGGCGCTTTATTAATCCAGATCTTCATCTCTGAATGCTCTTCTCTCGCGGAAATCCATTGGTTATTGTCAGGAAAGAGATAAACAATATTTGGATTTTGTATTCTCTCAAACGAGGCTAGATAAAGTGTTTTTTTCCATTTTTTTTGATCAAGCGCTGAACCGCCTCTTATTGGATTATTGGCTGCCAACATCTTATAATAACCAGCTTTTTCTGCTGTGACTTCTAAAACTACAGTGCCAGTATTATCTTTCATGTCTATAGCACAGTCAGTTTCAAAAATATGAGAAGCAAGGTTTGCTGCATCTGTTCTATAAATCTCGACTCCGATATCCGTGCCTTCTTCATACCAAAGAGCTCGAACAGTAAGTGCATCTACCAAGAGGGGCTCTCCTAAATCATCTCTCAGTTCAATGCTAGCCCGCCAATAACCTGCCGGGCAGGAAGCATCTGTTTCTCCAGAGCCAATATCTTGGTACCATCCTGCGGTGAAGACAGATGCGGCATAAGTTCTTTGAGGAATAAAAAACAGAAAGCCAGCAAACAATAAAAAGCTGAAAAGAACTAAAAGTTTTTTTTGATTTAATAATGTCATAATATTCAAAACGAAGTTTCCACTTGAATTAATCTGGCCAGAGGAGTTTCATTTTCTTTTTCTGCCGAAAGATAAAAAACCGTGGTTTGAGTTTCTTGCTTAACTTTTTTAAGGTCTTTTTTGGGAAAAAGGTCTGGTTGGTTGGGTTCAAAAGCTGCTTTTGAAAAAATAGTATCTTTATCTATTTTGAAATTTTGGGAAAAAACCTTCATTTTTTTTGTATCAAAATAAAGAATGGTTATTTCCGATTTAATTTCGTCAAACTCTAAAAATTTTCCGCTAAGAGCAGGCAGTTTCAAATATAAATAAAAATCTTCTTCGGCTCCTGGTCGAATGACTTCTGAAGGTGGAACAATTTCTTGCTTTTGTAAAAAAATCCAAGCGACAACCCCGGCCAAAATTAAAACCGTTGCCGCTAAAATTACAATAAGATATTTTTTTTTCATTCTGCTTCAATTGAAGTAAAAATTTATAGCGCCTCGCTATCTTTATAATACTATTTTCAAAGAAATAAAAAAGCCCCGCTGGTGGCGGGACCAAATTAGGGGAATATGAGTAAATTATTCTTTTATCTTTATCACTTCGTCAATACCGCAAGTGAGCGTAAGCGAACGCAGCGGGGGTTCGCTGACCTTCGGTCATCTCACGCCCTTTACTTCGCTCGGGCAGATGAAGTGAAATTCCCCTATACCTTTGTCTTTATCACTTCGTCAATCAAACCGTATTCTTTGGCTTCGTCGGCCGACAAATAAAAATCGCGGTCGGTATCTTTTTCAATTCTTTCTAATGGTTGACCGGTGTGTTTGGCTAAAATTTGAGTCACTTTTTCCTTTAATTTAATGATTTGTTTTGCCGCAATCTCAACTTCTACTGCCTCGCCGCTTACTCCGCTGACGGCTACTTGATGAAGCAGAATTTGGCCATTTGGCAAGGAAAATCTTTTTCCTTTAGTTCCAGCCGCTAATAAAACTGCCGCCCCCGAAGCGGCTGAGCCGATACAAACCGTGGAAACCGGACATTTGACGTATTGCATTGTGTCATAAATAGCCAAAGCCGAAGTTAAAACTCCACCAGGCGAATTTATGTAAAGCTGGATTTCTTTTTTAGGGTCCTGGGATGCTAAAAAAAGCATCTGGGCAATGATAGAATTAGCCACCGGATCAACAATTGGCCCGCCCAAAAAAACAATTCTTTCTTTTAGGAGGCGGGAATAGATATCGTAAGCCCGTTCACCATATTGAGATTTTTCTATCACGGTTGGTATGAGATTCATGCTTTTTTAGCGTACCAGAAAACTAACGATAAGTAAAGCGACGATATTGAGGACTTTAATCATCGGGTTAATTGCCGGTCCTACCGTGTCCTTATAAGGATCCCCAACAGTATCGCCAGTAACGGCGGCCTGATGAGCAAAACTTCCCTTTCCGCCTAAATTTCCTTCCTCAATATATTTTTTAGCATTGTCCCAGGCAGCGCCCCCCGAGGTCATTGATATTGCCATAAAAAGACCGGTAACGATTGAACCGATTAAAAGTCCACCTAATGCTTCGGGGCCTAAAATAAAACCGACTAAAATCGGAAAAATAACGGGCAAGACGGCCGGGACTATCATTTCTTTTAAAGCCGCCCTAGTAACGATATCAACGCATTTTCCATATTCTGGCTTTGATTTTCCTTCCATTATACCCTTAATTTCTTTAAATTGTCTCCGAACTTCTTCAACTACCTTTGAAGCAGCTCGACCCACGGCCGACATCGCATAAGAACCAAAAAGATACGGTAAAAGACCGCCGATTAAAAGCCCTGAAATGAGTTTGGGGTCATCCAGATGAAAATCAAACATTCCGAACTCAGCTAACTCCTGAGTATAAGAAGAAAAAAGAACCAAAGCAGCCAATCCCGCTGAGGCTATTGCATAACTCTTGGTCACCGCTTTAGTTGTATTTCCCACCGCGTCTAAGGCATCGGTTATTTTTCTGACTTCATCTGGAAGCCCGGACATTTCGGCAATCCCACCGGCATTATCGGTAATGGGGCCGTAAGAATCAATTGCAACAATAATGCCGGCCAAAGAAAGCATGCTCATTGCGGCTATGGCAATTCCGTAAAGACCAGCTAACCAGTAGCTCGCCAATATCCCAGAAGTAATTAAAATGACCGGCAACGCCGTTGATTTCATTCCCACTGCCAAACCAGTGATTATGTTTGTGGCATGGCCGGATTGAGATGCTGAAGCAATTGATTGGACTGGTTGATGTTTTTTTGAAGTAAAGTACTCGGTGATTACAACCATACCGCCGGCAACCAAAAAACCAATCAAAGAAGCAAGGTAAAGTTTAATTTTCGAAAAATCGGGGTCAGAAACTGAAACTTTATTTATAACAAAATAAAAACCGATGGCCGATAAAATTGCCGAAGCAGCCAAACCCTTATAAAAAGCAGCCATAATACCTGCCCCGGAGGAAGCCGAAGGATTTCCTTCGGGGCTCTGGGATTTGCTAATTTTCACAAAAAACGTACCAATAATAGAACTAAGAATAGACACAGCGCCTAAAATAAGCGGGAGTAAAACTAATTGAGAATTGGGAAAAAGTAAATCACCCAAAATCATCGCCGCAATAGCAGTAATAGCATAAGTTTCAAATAAATCAGCTGCCATACCGGCACAATCGCCGACATTATCACCAACCAGGTCGGCAATCACGGCCGGATTTCTGGGGTCATCTTCCGGAATTCCTTTTTCAACCTTGCCCACTAAATCGGCACCGACATCAGCGGCTTTTGTATAAATACCTCCTCCCAATCTGGCAAAAACCGAAATCAAAGAACCTCCAAATCCCAAAGCTACCAGAGATTTCAAATCGTGAGTCAGGTAATAAAAACCAGAAACAGACAATAACCCGAGACCAACCACTAAAAGTCCGGTAACTGATCCTCCCTGAAAAGAAAGCCCCAAGGCCTCCTTTAGGCCTTTCTTGGCGGCCTCGGCTACTTTAACATTTGCAGAAGTGGAAATCATCATTCCAATATAACCTGCCAAAGCCGAAGCCAGAGCTCCAATTAAAAACCCAAGACCAGTTTTAAAGCCCAGGGCTAACCAAAGAATAAAAAAGATAATAATAGCCAAAAAAAATACGGTCTTATTCTGTCTTTTTAAAAAAGCCAGGGCTCCTTCTCTGATTGCCTGAGAAATTTCAATCATTTTCCCGGTGCCCGAGGGAGCTGCTTTAATTTCTTTAATCAAAAAATAGGCAAAAATTAAAGAAAATATTGAAATAATGATGGGAATAAATAACACAGTCTTTAACTTTTAGTTTTGGTTTTACTCTTTTCGCTTTTAGGTTTAGCCTTACTTTCTTTTTTAATAGTTTTCTTTTTTGTTTTTTCTGAGGGTTTTTCTTCCTCCTCTTCTTCAATTTTTTCCGGAGACCTGACATCTATTTTCCAGCCGGTTAACTTAGCGGCCAATCTTACATTCTGGCCAGCTTTACCAATAGCTAAAGATAGCTGATCATCGGGAACAACGGCCAGGGCTTTATTTTTGGGCATTATTTTCACTTCTAAAACCTTAGCCGGGCTCAAAGAATTGGCAATGTATTTTTCTGGTTCTTCGGAATATTCGATTATATCAATTTTTTCGCCGCCTAATTCATTAATCACCGCCTGAACCCTAGTTCCTTTCTGTCCTACTGACGCTCCAATTGGATCAATACCTTCAACGGTGGAGGCAACGGAAATTTTTGACCTAGAACCAGGTTCTCTAGCAATTGATTTTATCTCTACTTGGCCAGCTGAAATCTCTGGAACTTCTAATTCAAAAAGTTTTGAAACTAATTTGGGGTAAGCCCGGGATAAAAAAACTATTGGTCCCTTAGAGGTTTCTTCTATTTTCAAAATGAAAATTTTCAATCTTTGCCCCGGACGATAAAATTCTCCTGGCACCTGTTCCTCTCTTGATAATATTCCCAAGGTTTTACCGATATCTAAAAAAACATTTCTGCCTTCAATTCTTTGGACAATTCCGGAAATAATTTCCCCCTCTTTAGATTTATATTCTTCAAAAATACTTGTTCTTTCTGCTTCTCTTATTTTTTGCATTATCACTTGTTTTGCCGTCTGGGCAGCAATTCGCCCATAGTCGGCTTTGGGCTCTAATACTATTTCTAATTCCTCGCCAGGATTTATCTTTGGATTTATTTTTTTTGCTTCCTCAATCATGATGTGTTTTTCTGGATTAAAACGAACTTTTTCCTTGGCCGCTGTAATCTTGGTGGAGGCAGGTCTTTCTCCCTCCTCTGCTAAAGATTCGAAGGGCAAAGATTTTAACTTCTCCAGTTCATCTTCGGAATAAATCATGGAATTATCCACCACTTGCTTTATCTGCCAAAATTTAACCTCGCCCGAGATAGAATCGAGTTTGGCTTTTATTATTTGTCCCTTTTTTCCATATTCTTTTTTATAAGCTGCGGCTATCGCTATCTCAATGCTTTCCAAGACCTTTTCCGGAGAAATTCCTTTTTCTTCAGCAATCTGAGCAATAGCTGAGCCGAAACTTTTTAGGTCAAAGTTGCTCATTATTTTAAAAAATTGTCCGGTTTTGACGGACTATCTTCACTTTATCAAATTTTATTTATTTGGTCAACTCCGACTAATAAGGTCCCCGGGCCAGTATTCGCCCCAACAATCGACGAAAGGGTGAACTCACTCTCCATAAGTTTTTTCTTTCAAAAAATATCCCTTAAATCGCGAAATGTTTTTTATCAGTAAAAGAATCGTTCCGGCCGCTATCGGAAGGAAAACTTCAGGGTTATAGAAATAAAGGGGAATTGGGGCTATGATTAAACCTACCATTCTCCCGGCCATTTGAGAACCGAGAATTTTGAAAATCTCGGAGATTTTTTTCCAGTTTATCTTTTTTTCAAAACCGGTTTTTTCTAAGATAATCTGGGCCAAAATTGAGGCAAGGATAACCGGTAATCCCCAAACCAATAGCGATAAAATATTTAAATAAAGTAAAATTCCAATCAGACAGGCCGCTCCCCTTCCTCCTGAAAATTTTAAAAAAATCGAATAGTTATGGCCTAAAACGACGAAAAAAGCGGCAAAGATTACGGCCAAAGTCATATTATAGTCCAGAAATTGCAATCTCTGGGCCAAAAACACAGCCAAAGCTCCTTTTGTCATATCAATTATTAAAACCGCTAAAAACCCGATTATTGCTAACTTTTCTTTGCCAAAATTTTTAAGTGCCCGGACCGTATTCATCGCTCCAATATTTCCCGATCCCACTTTTCTGATGTCCTGACCAGTGATTTTTTTCACTACCAGATAGGCGGTCGGAAAAGAACCAACCAAATAAGCAACAAAAGAGATTAAAATTAAATATAAATTAGACATTAGAAATCTTTAGAGAGGAATATTGCCGTGTTTCCGGGCAATTTTCCCCTCTCTTTTATTTGAAAGAGATTCTAAACATTTGATTAAAATGCTTCTGGTATCTTTGGGATGAATTATCATGTCAACCTGGCCTAATTTGGCCGCCTGATAGGGATTGAGAAAAATATCTCTCAGTTCTTGAATTTTTTCTTTCTCTAATTTTTTGGGGTCGCTGCTTTCCGCCAATTCCTTTTTGTAAATAATTTTTACCGCCTGTTCCGGACCCATAACGGCGATTTGAGCCAACGGCCAGGCGATCACTTTGTCATAACCTAACTGACGGGAGGCTAAAGCAATATAGGCGCCGCCGAAAGCCTTTCTCAGAATTAAGCTGATTTTAGGAACGGTTGCTTCGGCATAAGCATACAAAACTTTGGCTCCGTGGCGAATTATTCCCCGATTTTCCTGGTCAGCCCCGGGCAGATATCCCGGAGTATCAACGAGATTAATTATCGGAATATTAAAGCTGTCGCAAAATCTGACAAAACGAGCAACCTTATCAGAAGAATCAATATCAAGGGTACCGGCCATAAATTTTGTTTGGTTGGCAACAATACCAACCACATAGCCAGATAGCCTGGCAAATCCGGTTATAGAATTTATGGCAAAGCCGGATTGAATCTCAAAAAAAGAGTTCTTATCGAAAATTTCTTCAATTACCTCTTTCATATCATAACCCTTTTCTTCCCTTTCGGGGACAATTTCTAATAATTTATGGCCTTCTTTTTCCAGAAGCTCGGCAAAAATACTTTTTTGCCGGGGCGGATCTTCGAGATTATTTTGGGGCAGATAGGAAAGGAGTTTTTTTGCTCCAAGAAAACAGTCTCGTTCTGATTTAAAAACAAAATGGGCGCAACCGCTTTTAACGGTGTGGGCAGTTGCTCCACCTAATTCATCAAAAGAAACCTTTTCTCCGGTTACCGCCCTTATAACTTCGGGTCCGGTAATGTACATTTGGGAAATACCTTCAACCATAAAAATGAAATCGGAGAGACCCGGAGCATAAGAAGCGCCACCGGCTGATGGCCCAACAATTATCGAAATCTGGGGAATTACTCCCGATGCTCTAACCATTGATTTAAAAATAGTGGCATAACCGTCAAGACTGGAAATCCCTTCTTGGATTCTGGCACCACCCGAATCAATTATTCCTATAATCGGACATCCCACTTTTTGAGCCAATTCGATTATTTTAATAATCTTTTGGCCATGAAGCTCACCCAAAGACCCTCCTATTTTTGAAAAATCTTGACTGTAGAGATAAACCTGACGATTATTAATTTTACCGAAGCCGGTAACAACAGCGTCACCGGGAAATTTTTTCTGGTCTAATCCTAAAATACTAAAACGGCTCTCAACAAAATGGTCTAGTTCAACAAAACTATTGGGGTCTAAGAGTAAATTAATTCTTTCTCGGGCCGTCAGCTTTCCCTTCTTGTGCTGTTTTTCAATCAACTCGGGACTTTCCAATTCTTCTAATTTCGATTTTAATTTTTCAATCTCTTTTTCAAATGCCATAGTATTTATTCGCTGATAGTTTTTAGTTGCTCTTTTAAACCTTTGATAATTTGTTCTAAGATTTTTTTATTGTCTACCTCTCTTCCTAATTCTATTTTAAGCGATGTGGCAATATTTTCCAATTCCTTTGGAAATTTTCCGATATTGGTATTTAAACCGACTCCAATTACCGATAACTTAATCTGCCGACCAATAACATTCTCGGTAAGAATTCCGGCCACCTTCTTTTGGTTCACCCAGACATCGTTTGGCAGTTTAATAAAAGGTTCCAATTGAAAATTATCTTTAATCACTTTTGCTACAATAAAACCGCCGAAAATAGTTATAGTCTGTAAATCTTCAATATTGCTTTTAGGCAGAATGACGGAAAAATAGAGGCCGCCTTTTGGCGAAAACCAGGGGGTTTTTTTTCTTCCGTATCCTGTAGTTTGTTTTTCAGCCAAGATTACTGTCCAGGGCTCCTCATCCTTCCTCTGTTTTGCTAATTCTTTTGCTTTTAAATTGGTTGAACTGACTACCTTATAAGAGATGATTTTCATATATATATTATATTTATTAATCAGTCTCTAATCTAAAATTATCAAAATATTGCCGGCATTAACAGATTGATTTGTCCTAACTTTAATTTTTTTTACCTTCCCATAGTTCTCAGAAACTATTTCATTTTCCATTTTCATTGCTATTAAGGTGGCTAATTTCTTTCCGGGGCTCACCTCTTCTCCTTCTTTTACATCAATACTGGAAATAACACCAGCAATCGGGCTTTTGATTTCCTTCTCTCCTAAGATCTCTAATAAGACTTCCTCTCCCTTAAGAGACTGAAGGGAAAGAAGGTTTTCTCTTTCAATCGGGACTATTTCCCCAAATTCATTTTGGCTGAAAAAATAATCCTTTTCATTAATTCTCACTTTTAAAAAACCTTCTTGGATTTCTGAAATCTCAATTTGATAAACCTTGTCTCCAATTTTAATTTCTGTTTCCATTTTATTCTTCAAAAAACATTTGCATTCTTTCCATTAGCTTCCACTTGGACGTTTCTGATTCTTTTGACTCCTCTTTTTTAAGATTTTGATAGAGGCGGGCTAAAAAAACGGCTAATTCTTTTTCGCCAATAATTTTTTCAGTTTTAATTTCTTTTGGAAATTCTATCTTCGGGTATTTCTCTCCAAGAGTTTGAATTATCCCTTCTTTTTCAATAAAAGAAGTATTAATCTTTCCTTCTAAGAAATTTTTATTTTCAAGTAAAACCCTATAAAAAGGAATCAAGGTTGGCACTCCTTCAATAAGGTATTCATCGAAAGCTCTTTTTGCTCTTTCAATCACTAATTTTCTGTTTTCAGCAAAGATTACCAATTTGGAAATTAAGTTATCGAAATAAGGAAATATCTTTTGTTCCGGCTGGCAAAAACTGTGAATTTCAATTCCTTTTCCGCCCGGGGGCAAATATTTAGTAATTATACCTGCTTGGGGTTGGAAATTATTTAAGGCATCTTCGGCATAAATCCGGAACTCCATTGCCCAACCAGAAAATTTAATGTCTTTTTGTTTTAAGTCGAGTGCCTCTCCACGAGCTATCCTAATTTGTTGTTCGACTAAATCAAATCCAGTAATGAGTTCAGTTATTGGATGTTCAACCTGTAAACGTGAGTTAACCTCAAGAAAATAAAATTTTTTATCTTCGCCAACTAAGAATTCAATTGTTCCTAAATTCTCATATTTTAAAGACTGGCCCATTCTCATCGCCAGATTACTCATTTTTTCTCTCAATTTTTTATCTAAAAATGGAGATGGGGCTTCTTCTATCAGCTTCTGATTGCGTCTTTGAACAGAACACTCCCTTTCCCCAAAATGCAAAACTTTCCCTTTGCCGTCACCTAAAATTTGAATTTCAATGTGATGAGGGTTCGGTAGGAACTTGGCAATAAAAATCTGGTCCGAACCAAAGGCATGAGCTGTCTCTCTTTTCAATGTTTGAAAAACAGCCATAAGTTTTTCTGGTTCTATTTTTTCAATTATCTCAATGCCAATTCCGCCTCCACCATTAACAGCTTTCAAAATAAATGGGGTACCAATTTTTCTTGCCAACTCCAAGCATTCTTTTTCATTCTGGATTGATTTATAAAATCCCGGCAATAATGGAAAACCAATATTTTTAGCAATTTTTGTGGCCTCAATTTTATTTCCGAGCTTTCTCAAGGTATCGCCTCTTGGCCCAATAAATTTGATATTATTTTTTTGGCAGAGATCGGCAAAATTTCCATTTTCAGCCAAAAATCCATAACCAGGATGAATGGCTTGGACCCCAGCCCGTTTGGCAATTTCGATAATTTTTCTCTGGTCGAGATATCCTAAAATTCCTTCTTCTTCTAAGAAATAGTATTCGTCAGCTAATTTGGTCTCTAAAAAATTTTCTTCTTCGCCTTTTTGGGGACAAAGGGCAACGGTTTTTATCCCCATTTCTTTGCAGGTTCTGATTATTCTGATAGCGATTTCTCCCCGATTAGCGATTAAAATTTTTTTAATTTCCATAGTTGTATTTCCAAAACGAGACTTAATACCAATCCTTAACTTTACACATATTAAATTTAGGGGCAGTGTCGCCACTTCCTTCCGATGCGGGTTTTAGGTCACCGTTACAGAGATTGAAAATTTCTTCCATCATTTTATCTGTAATCTTTTGAATGATTTGTTGACATTCTATAGAATTCTCGTCTAAACTATTTCCTTTTTCAAATTCCTTTTCAAAAAATAGGGGACTGCCAACATTAATTTTGATAATTCTTTTTATTTTCAGCTTTCCCTTAGGAGGGAGCAACTCAAAGGTTCCCTTAAGTCCAACAGGCAATATAGGAACTCCTGTTTTTAAAAATATTTTGGCTGCGCCCAGTTTCCCTTCCTGGATCTCGCCATTAGTTGACCTTCTGCCTTCAGGATAAATTACTAAAATATCTCCCCTTTTTAAAATTTCAATGGCTTTTTCAACTACCTTTTCCCTTGATTCTTCTTTTGTCCTATCTAAAGGAATAACCCCAGAAAGAAAATAAAGAAATTTTATAAAAAACTTAGATATTCCCTTCCAGCCGTCAATCTGGCCGATAAAGTGGAATTTTCTTGGAACACAGAGGTAGCTGCTTATTATTATATCAAGATAACTTTGGTGGTTAGAAACTAAAATGAAGTTTCTTTTTGGAAAACTTTCCAAACCGCGGACTTCTTTGATAAAAAGTTTTTTTACTAAAGGGGCGAGAAAAATTTTACAAAACCAAGAAATTATTGGATTCATATTAATTTTTTATTTCTTAATCCTTAATTACCCCTATAATTTCTTGAATTACCTCTTGGCAGCTTTTAATCTCGGAAATTCCGGCTGCCGAAATTCCGGCCAAAAGGGGAAGATTTTCAATGTCCTCTCCGCCAAGAGAACCGGCAATTCTTTCTGCTTTTATTTCTTCGGGAAAGGCTCCCTTTTCCTCAAGTTTCTGCCAATCTTGGGCTAATTTGTTTTTAATTACCCTGATTGGATGACCGGTAAATTTTAAAACAACCGCAATATCATCAGCGGTAGAATCAACTATTTTTCTTTTGTAGGTCTCGGAGACAATGCATTCTTTTGTTGCTAAAAATCTGGTTCCCATCTGGATTCCATCGGCTCCGAGCAAAAAAGCAGCCTTGGCTGTTTTACCGTCATAAATTCCGCCGGCCGCTATCAAAGGAATTTTTTTTAATAATTTTTTTGACTGAGGGATTAAACAAAAGGTGGCATTTTCTCCAATGTGTCCCCCGGCTTCCAGCCCTTCCACCACCACTGCATCGGCTCCGTTATCTTCCATTTTTTGGGCTAATCTTGGCGAGGGAACAACCGGAATTGTTTTTATTCCCGCAGCTTGAAAATAAGGGAAAAAGGGCAGGGGATTTCCGCCGCCAGTAAAAACAATGGGGATTTGATTTTTAACTATTACTTTTATCAATTCTTCCAGTTTCGGATTTTGAAGAAAAAGATTTACCGCAAAAGGATTTTCGGTCAGTGCTTTTGTTTTTTCAATTTCTTTTTCCAGCCAACTGGCTGACATCAAACCAGAGCCAATTGTTCCCAATCCTCCGGCATTGGAAACTGCCGAAACTAATTGGCTTTCGGAAATGCCGGCCATCCCTCCCTGAATAATAGGGTATTTAATTCCTAATAATTGAGTAAGTTTTTCACTGAACATATTTTTGACCAAATTCTTCTTTATCAACGATGGCAACAGAAAATCTAGCCTCGCATTTTAAATCACCGCTAACTAAAGCTTGGCCTTTAACATGAGCAATTTGATTTTTTGAATCGGGAAGGGGATAAATTCCCAAAACTTCGGCTTTTAAAAAAATTTTATCTTCAGGAAAAATTGGTTTTAAAAATTGGCAACTCCTGACGTCATAGGCTAAAAAATGATAATTTTTATGCTCATCCCCGAACTTTTTTCTTAAAAGAATGGTGGACAACTGAGCCAGGGCTTCCACCACTAAAACCCCGGGCATAATTTTAAAATCAACAAAGTGTCCTTTAAAGTAATAATCATCACTTGTCGTTTGATAAAAACCAGAAATGGTGTTTTCTCCAATTTCTTCAACCCCATCCACAAATAAAAAAGGTTCCTGATAGGGAATAATTTCTTTGATTTGTTGTTTAGTTAAAACCATTAATTATAGAGGCAATCCTCCATCAATATTAACAACGGTTCCGGTAATAAAGTTTGCCTCTTCTGACCCTAAAAAAACTATCAAACTCGCCACCTCTTCGGGTCTGCCAAAACGACCCAGGGGAGTAAATTTTTTAACTGTTTCTATTACTTGAGGGGGGAGATTTTCAGTTAAACGAGTTTCAATAAAGCCGGGGGCAATGGCATTAACCGTTACTCCAAAGCGACCCACCTCTTTTGCCAGGGCCTTGGTAAAACCGATGATCCCGGCTTTGGCTGCAGCATAATTTGTCTGACCAAAATTCCCCCTTTGTCCAACTAAAGAAGAAACACTGATAATCTTTCCCTGATTTTGAATAATTAAGGGCAGAGCGGCTTTTGTACAATTAAAAACACCGGTCAAATCAATATCAATTACCTTTTGCCATTCTTCTTTGGCCATTTTAGCCAGAGTTCTGTCCTGGGTAATGCCGGCATTATTAACCAAAATATCCAGTCTGCCAAAATCTTTTTGGATATTTTGAACCATTTTTTCCACCTCTTCTAATTTTGAAACGTCAGCAAAATAATATTTAGCTTCCGAATCCAATTTTTCAACCTCTTCTTTTACCTTCTTTAAATTCTCCTCTTGTAAAGAGATGTCATTTAAGGCAATTTTGGCTCCGGCTTTGGCAAATTTTTGAGCAATAGCTTTGCCCATGCCGCCCGAAGCTCCGGTAATTAAAACTACTTTGTCTTTAAAAGTGGTCATATCTTTTCTACATTAAGTTGAACTTCCTCAATCTCCCGACCAATAATCGGAATACTCTCAATTTTAACCTTTTTTAGCCACTCCGGCAAGGGTTTGATTCCGCAGATTTCGGCAAAAATTCTATCTAAATTAAAGGAATTAAAACTGGCCAGGACTATGCCTAAAAAGGCGACGAATCCAGATGTCGTCTGAATGTAATTACCTTCGGCGATCGTTAAGTGGTCAGGCAATATTTTTTGCAGTTTTCTCATTGTTTCATCTGGGTTGGGAAGGCATTGAAGAGAAAGATAAGATTCTTTTCTCAAAAATTTTAAAGTATTCTCAACCGCTCCTCTTACTCCCAAATTTGAATCTAATTTGATAATCGGGAGATTAATTATTAAATCCGCATTAAAGGCCTCCTCGGAGACTTCAAGTCCGTCTTTTTTTATGAAACCTGTTTTGGCTAAATCCAACATCTGAATTTTATTTTGCAGACAAACATCTAAAAGTCCTGACTTTTTAGCTAAAACTTCAATTGGGACTTCATTAAAGCTTTGGCCGGCAACTTTAATGTTTTTTGCTTCTGCCCCAATCTTCAATAAATACTTAATTAAACTCTCTAAAAATTGGGGAGTTGTGTTTTCGGCAAAATAGGGGTGTTTTGGCGAAATCAATGTTGGCAAAATCAAAATTTTCGCCCCCCACCAAGATTTCTGGTTGGGGGTCAAACCGCCGAGTAACTCTACCACATTTTCAATTGCTTCTAAAATATCGTATTTTATTCGCCAAAGAGCGACGACGTTTTTATCTCCACTTGATTTGTATTTCATCACATCGCCAATCTTATATTCCTTAATGCTCTTCTGAACCCATTTATTTCCTTTTTCATCCTCCAAAAGTAAAACGAAATAGGGAACTTTTTGATGGAAAATTGTTGAAATATTAACCTTAGAAACGCCAATTACTTTAATTTTCTCTGAAAGAAGTCTTTCCAATTCCAAAAAACACTCGGGACATTTCTCGATTGGGTATTGCCAAATCTTTTTACATTTTAGACATTGATAAAACATAATTTAAGACGATGATGAATCAAAGCACATAAACATGTGCTCGACCGAGCACCGAAGCACATAATGCTTTATTATATGTGCTCGGTGCTCTGGTATTCTTCTGAAATTTTTCGGAAGTGAAACCCCTTTACGGCCATATCGATTACCAGTGGGAAAAGTTTTGGTTTTTTAAAAAGACTCCAGAAGAAAAGTCTCCAATAATATAATCTTTCTTTCTCTTTTATTCCCAAAATCCAGATTGATTTCAGAAGGGCAAAAAACTGATTCAAATCAATCTTAATATCTCTCCTTTTTTTTGGCCTGTATTCTTTCAAAAAATTCATTAATCTTAAATAATAATTTTTAGGAGAATAGATATGATTGAGTAATCTTTTATAACCAGAAATTAAAGAATGAGAGTCCATTTTGGGAATGAAATTAATGGTGCAATCGGTATTACTGCCGGTAGGTTGAGAAATTAGTCTTTTTTCCTTCTTTAACCTTTCCCACAATCTTGTTTTCGGAGGGGCTTGCAACAAACCTACCATAGCCGTCGCTATTCCGCTTTTTTGAATAAAATTTGTCATTCGATCAAAAATTGAAGAAGTATCCTGGTCAAAACCAATAATAAAACCCGCCTGAACCTGTAAACCATTATTTTGAATAATCTTGATTGATTCCAATAAATTTCGGTCTAAATTTTGAAATTTTCCACATTCTTTCAAACTTTCTTCATCAGGACTCTCGATTCCGATAAAGACGGTATTAAAACCGGCTTTAACCATCAATTCCATTAATTTTTCATCATCGGCCAGATTTATTGAAAGTTGGGTGTTAAAAGTAAAAGGATATTTTTTCTTTTCCATCCATTGAATTATGGCTGGTAAAATTTCCTCTTTTAATTTTATTTTATTACCAATGAAATTGTCATCAACAAAAAAAACATTCCCCCGCCAACCCCTTTCATATAAAGCATTTAATTCGTTTAAAATTTGTTCTTTATCTTTCGTCCTGGGGAGTCTGCCGTTTAAAAAGACAATATCGCAAAATTCACAATTAAAAGGACACCCTCTGGAAAATTGAATACCTATTGAAGCATATTTTTTCATATTAATCAGTTCCCAAAGAGGGAGGGGGGTTTTTTTAATATTTGGCCAGTAATCAGGTTTGTAAATTTGTTCTAAATTGCCACTTTTTAAATCTTCTAAAAAGGGGGGTAGAGTAGCTTCTCCCTCGCCCAAAACGAAATGGTCAATGTCTTTTAAAAATTCTTCATAACCTGTGGTAAAAAGAGGTCCGCCAGCAATAATTTTTTTCCTAAATTTTTTGACCTGGTTAATAATCTCCTTAACTGATTCTTTTTGAATAACCATTGCCGAAATAAAGATAAAATCTGCCCATTGGAGGTCTTTATTGTTTAAATTTTCGATATTGAGGTCAACTAATTTTTTTCCCCAATCTTTAGGCAATAAAGCCGCCACCGTCAACAAACCTAAGGGCGGAAAGGATGCTTTTTTCCCAATAAAAGGAAGAGCATATGTAAAACTCCAGAAAGTTTTAGGAAATTTTGGATACAAAAGCAAAATTTTCATATACCGAGCTTTAGCGAAGGTGGAGAAGAGGGAAAACCCTCTTCGACCTTTTTAGTTTCTCTGGCAAATAGTTTATCGAAAATAAAAGAAAAAATCAGACCAAATAGAGGGGTAAAAATTAAAACTGAGGCTAATTGGTTTTTCAAAAATGGGAAACCGGCAATGTAAGATTGAATTAATCCTTGAAAATTCATAGGATACATTCCAGAGGTTAACCACCAGCCAAAGTTTGTCCAAAGATAGAAAAAAAGGACTGATAAAATTCCCACCCCGGTAATTTTAAAAAAGTAATATTTTGAACTTCTTTTAAGAAAGAGCCCGAAAACTCCAACCAAAATAAAGGCTGACCAAGTAAAAAGATAAACCAAGGTATTGCCAAAATGAATATCAGAAAAAAACATTATTGAAAGAGGAATAATTGGAGCGAAAATACCTCCCAGAAATGAACCGGAGACCAAAGACAGAGCAGTCACTGCCTCAAAATTGGGAATACCAATTTTCTCATTTAAAAAAATCCGAAAAATAATTCCAAAGATGATAATAGAAATTACAAAAAAAATTTTATTTTTGTTCATTTTATTAATAGGGCGAAGGAGAGAATCTCCACTCCACCCTGTCGCTTTTTTTTATCTCTTTTTTATCGGCCGCCACCATGGGTAACTCACTATTAATCCAGTATTGCCAGTATTTATTATCTGCGCCATTTTTTATTCCGTCAATACTTTCCACAAAAACACCCATTCCTTCATATACTTTTGACTCTACCTTAAAATTTTCTCTTTTAGCTAACTCTTCTAATAAAGAAAAGGCGGTTGAATTCCCGGTAGGAACTATTTGAAATGTTTTTACTTTTCCATCTCCAAAATCAATTGTATACAATATTTTTTCTTGGGCAGACTGCTTTATAATACTTTCGCTAGTCACTGCTCCCTGAATTAAACTGTTTATTTCTTTTTCAAGGGATATATATTCTTTTCCAATTAAACAAATCGTTGCTAAAACCGAAATTCCTAAAATCACTCCGACTAATTTGATATTGATTTTCGATTTTAACATTTGATAAAAAGCCATAAGATGTTGTAAATTTAAACTATATGATTAAAACCTATATTTTACCAAATAAGCTCAGGAAAGAATTGAAAAAAATTTGGGGTATCCCTATCTTTGGCCAAAAAAGAAAGATTTTCGAAAAATATGAAAAATTTATCGAAAAAGGGAATTTTAAAAAAGTAATAACGGTTGGAGATTATTGTTCTTTTAATCTTACTTCCGATATTAAAATTTTTGACGGAAAGATAGGAAGGAAAAAAATCAAAATACCATTTAAATTGAAAAAAATATTGATTCTCAGTTGTTTAAACCCCCCGGGCACAATCCAAGGCAGGATCTGGCCAGTAATTAAAAAAGCAATTAAAAAAAACAGAAATGTTTTTATCGGGGGAGAAGAAGATCTTTTAGTAATTCCCGCTGTTTTACTTTCAAAAAAGGGGGGGCTTGTAGTCTATGGTTTTCCGAAAAGGGGAATTTGTCTTATTGAGGTTTCACCTGAAATCAAAAAAATTTTTAAAAAGCTACTCAAAAAATTTAAAACTAACTAGCTTTCCTAAAAATGTGAACTGTCGCGCTCCCGCCGGCTCCGCCAATATTGTGACAAAGACCGATTTTAGGATTTTTGACTTGGCGTTCTCCGCATTTTCCTCGAAGTTGATTTACAATTTCATAAACCTGGGCTAAACCAGTTACTGAAATGGGGTGACCCTTGGCTTTCAATCCTCCTGAAGGATTAATTGGCAGTTTACCATCAAGGTTAACAATCCCTTTTCTAATTAATTCTGCTCCCTTTCCAATAGGAGCAAATCCTAAATCCTCGTAAGAAAATAACTCAACCGAGGTAAAAGCATCGTGAACCTCGGCCACATCAATATCCTCTGGCTTAATCTTTGCTTCTTGAAAAGCTTTTTCAGCTGCCAATCTTGTCGCCTTAAAATGAGTGATGTCTTCTCTGCCAAAAGTTAAAAGATAATCAGTGGCAAAACCGGAACCTACAACTTCAATATCGGTTTTTTCTTTAGAGAGAATAACGGCTGCCCCGCCATTAACTGAAAGAGAGCAATCCATTAAACGAAAAGGGGAAGCAACAAGAGGAGATCTTTTTATTTCTTCCAAAGAGACTGGCCGCTGGTAATAATAGGCTTTGGGATTTAAAACCGCATTTTGATGATTCTTAAAAGCAATCAGGGCCAAGTCGTCCATAGTTCCTCCATATTTTTTCATATACTGTTGCCACAAAAGACAGTTTTGAACCGGAAAAAGCATTCCCTCGGTTTGTTCAATTACTCTTTCGGCAGCCGATAAAATCCAATGAACGGTCACTTCGCTTTTATTGTCAACCAATTTCTCGGCAGCTACCACTAAAACATTATTAAAATTTAAATTCTGGGCTATCCAAAAGGCAACTCCTCCGCCAGCACAAACAGCTGGCGTTTCAATTATGGGGATATGAGTCTTAAATAAATCAGAAAGTAAAGAAATTTTGTGGGTCTGATGTTCATCCTTTCCATCGGCGCTTGAGATTCCGCTAAAAACTATAGCCCCAATGTCAGAAATCTTAATTCCGGCATCTTCCAGGGCTTCCATTACGGCTGTATAACAAAATTGCCACCAAGGCTTCTGGGAATAATCAAATTTTGTCATTCCAACGCCCTTTATATACATATAGTTATAGTTAAGAGTTTTTCTTAAAAATCATTGGTAAAGAAAAAATTATTGGGGAAAGAGAAAAAGCAAAAGGAAATTTAAAAATAAAACTTAAAATAGAAACTAAAAGATAACCAAGGCCGGTGAAAAAACTGGTGGCTCTCATTTTAAAAATCTCTTTTCTTTTTATTAATGAAAAGGGAATAATCAAGGAAAGGGACAATAAAAAGGGGATAGGTAGAAGACAAAAAAGGGATCCCAGAGTAACGAGCGCTCCCTTGCCACCCCAAAATTTCAAAAATATCGACCAATTGTGACCAATAATTGCCAATAACCCCGCCAAAACAATTATCCACTCCTGACCAGAAATTTTTTGAGCTAAATAGATTACCAGAGCCCCCTTGCCAAAATCTCCGCCTCCGGCCAAAATTGCCGGAAACAGGCCGCAATTTTTTTTAACCGCCCCAGCTCCAATATGTCCATTTTTTGTTTCTTTTTTTAAATCTACTCCCCAAGCCTTAGCAATAATAAAAGAAAAAGGTATTGAACCAATAAAATAGCTTAAAAATATTGAAAAAAAATGTGGCATATTTAAAGTGTTAATTTTACTCAATCGCCATCCAGGCGGCAAGTAATGTTCCCGGGCCGGTAGCTGCACAAATAATAGGAGGACCATCACTAATAAAAGAAACTTCGGCTCTGATTTCTTTTTTAAGCATCTTTTTTAATTTTTCTGCCCCCTCTAAATTATCAGCCTGATTAATTATTACCCTAATTTTTTTGCCCTGTACTCTTACTTTTTTACTTTCTTTGGCGATTTTTTTGAAAAGCGCTTCGGCCGCATCTTGAGCCCAAACTATTCCTCCTTTTTGAACCATTCCGTTCCTTATTTTCATTACCGGTCGAAGGTTTAATTTTTTCATTCTTTTAACCCAGTTGGCCTGGCTTTTAGTTATTCTTCCAATTGATTCTAACCATTTTGGATCTTCGAAAATTAAATAAAGATGAATCTCGGGAATTAAATTTTTGAGTTCTTTGACAACTTCATTAATTTCTCTCTGTTCCTGGATTAATTCAATTGCCCTTAGAACTAAAAGGGCTTCGCCAGCGGCCGCATTTTGGGAATCTAAAACAAAGATTCTTTCTGGTGTTTTTACCATCTCTTTTGCCTGGCAGGCGGAATTATAGCAGCCGGAAAGTTTTGAACTTAAAGTAAGGCATAAAACTTTATCAAATTTTTGAAGTTGTTTTTCATAAAGCTCGAAATAAGATTTTGGGGTAGCCTGGGAAGTTTTAGGAAAAGTTTTAATTCTCCTTCTTTCTATCTCCCGCATTTTCTGATAAATATTTTCTCCCGGAATTTTTTTAATTTCTGGCCAATCAAGAATTATCTGAGCAATTTCAATCTGATATTTCTCTAAAATCTTTGGCAAAAGAGCTGTCACATCGTCAACGACAATACCAATTGAAACTTTTCTTACCGATTCCTCGCCAACCACTTCTTTTGCCATATCTTCCATTCTCAAACTTTGAATCTCTCCAGCTCCTATTATGATATTTCTCACCTCATCCGGATAATCGGTATGAATATGAATTTTGGTTTTATTCCCTATTTGAACAATATCTAAGGAATTCCCCAAGGTTCTTAATTTTTCCCGAAATGTTTTCTCGTCAAATTTTAAGTTTTTTATTAAAGAAACTATTTCATAGCGATTGGCTAAAATCTGAACAAATCTCTTGATTTTTTCCGAGGGTTTTTCCTCCTCTTTTTTTTCTTTCTCTTTCTCTCCTTCTAAAGCATCTAAATAACTTTCTAAAATCATCAAAAATCCTAATCCTCCGGCATCAACAACGTTGGCTTTTCTGAAAATTTCCATCTTTTCCCTGGTAGCCAAGAGAGCTTCATTGGCTTTTTCAATTACCGATTTTAAAATATTAACAATGTCCGTTTCTTTATTTGATTTTTCTTTAAGGGTTTGACTGGCAGCATCAATAACATCTAAAATTGTGCCTTCTTTTGGATTTTGAATGGACTTTCTTGCTCTTTCAGCTCCGTCTTCAAAAGCTAAGGCTAATTTTTTAGCATCAACCGGGTTTTTATCGAGTTTGGGTAAAAATCCGGCCAAAAATCCGACATAGATTACTCCGGCATTTCCCTGAGCGGTGGTTAGGGCTCCATCTAAAGCAGCCTCGCAAAATTCAGTTAAATCTTTAAATTCTTTTCCCTCAATGGCTTCTTTAATCCCAAGGAGGGTTTTGGCCATATTGTTTCCGGTATCCTGGTCAGGTACCGGGAAAACATTGATTTTATTAATCTGCTCTTTATTTTTCTCAATCTTTTGATAAGAAAGGAGCATCATTTTTTTAAGCTCCTCCTGTGTCAAATGTTGCATGTTTTAATTTTATTTAAGTTTTTCCTCGAGCTCCTTTAAAATTCTGGCTGCCAAATCTTTTCCTCCCAGACCAAAAGCCACTCCTAAGGTGATAGAAGTTGTAATCATCATGCCAATAAAGATAACTAAAATCAGGAGCGGGGTAATTTGGAGTTGATACAAAATAGCCAAAATCGCAAAAAGCCAGATCGCCCACCGAATTAATCTGCCAAAGAGTTTGGAGTAAGTTATTTTTTCTTCTTCCAAAGTGCCGACAACAATTTTTTGAGAAAAATCTGTTAAAAAAGCGGTTATTATAAAAATCAGGGCCGAAATAAAGATATTCGGGAAGTATCCTATTATTTTTTCTAAAAATTGGCTGAATTGAGTTAATCCTAAAATTTCTAAAGCGAGCGTCAAAAAAATAATGATAAAAAACCATCTAACTATTTCTCCCAAAAATTTAGGAGCATTGAGACGGGTATCGATTTTGGACAAGACTTCCTCTAACCCAACCCTTTTTAGAACCTGATTTAATCTAATTTTAATCAAGAAAGTGATTGCCAAATTTCCTATCCACCTAGAAATGAGAATACCTGCCAAAAAAACCAAACCAGCCCAAAAAATTGGGGGAGAGATTTCGGTTAAATTTTGCCAAAAAGATTCGAAAATTTCTGGTACCATATGTTAATATTTTACCCGTTAAAAATCCAGTGTCAACCCTTCAAGGTAAGGGTTTAATCAGCCAAATCTCTAACGGGATTTTACCATTTTACCTGATGAACCTTTAAGATGTAGCCAAGACGATTAGAAACGATAAGAAATATCAACCTGAGGATAGTTGCCGAGGTGTGACACTTCGCAGTCCCGCCCATGATTTAATATGATCTACCTTTTCAATTAAGGAGGCGGGACGAGAAATAGCAGCAGCTGGAGATAAATTCTATTTTACCTCTAAAGCTGACTGCGCGTCACCCGAGGCAATCTAGCCGAAGGTGCCTTCTTACCACTTTGCCTGATGAACCTTTAAGAGGTAGCCAAGACGATTAGAAATTATGTGCAGGAAGAAAGTTAAAATAAAAATAGTTATCCAAACCGAAATATCGATTATTTCATTTTTCAAATAGGGGGTCAGGAAAATGGCGGCACCAATGACATAATTGGTTTGGTCAAAGGGAATAAATTTGGCTCCTGGCGCTATTTTTAAACGGCGTTTGATAAAGGCAAAAAGCAAATCCCCAAAAACTGCTCCGGCTGAAATTAAAAAACCGAAAACTAAAATATTAACTTTTTGATAATCAAAAAAACTAATTTTTTTGACAAAAGAAAACTGATAAAGCCAGAACTGAAACAGGGTTATCAAAATTCCCGCTAATATTCCGAAAATTACACCAAGCCAGGTCTTATGAGAACCTAAAAGCGGCTGGCCAAAAAACTTTTTTCCAAAGTCAACCGGTTTATATAAAAAATTAAAAACGGCTGCTCTTCTGGCTAAAGGTGGCGCCATATTAACAAAATAAGCCGGGAGAAAAAAATAGAGGGAAGATAAAATATATGTTAGAATGTTCATAGTAGGCGAAGAGGACTTCGTCCTCTTCTTTACCTTCGCTTTTATAAATAAAAGCTCGGTTTATGAAAACTGATTTACATATCCATACTTCATATTCTTATGACAGCACCGCTTCGCCAAAGAAGATGGTTGATGCCGCTTTAAGAAAGGGGATCAATTGTATGGCTGTTACTGACCACAATGAAGTTAAAGGCAGCTTGGAAGCAGTGGAATATGCTAAAGAAAAGCCTATTTTAATTATACCTGGAATTGAAATAAAAAGTAGAGAGGGAGATATTTTAGGTTTAAATATCAAAAGAATAATTCCAAGTGGTCTTTCGGCGAAAGAAACTATTGAAAAAATCAAAGAAGAGGAGGGTTTGGCAATTATTCCTCATCCTTTTGGTTGGATTTGCAGCTTTAAAGGAGATTTAATGAGTTTATTAAAAGAAATAGATGGAATAGAGGTTTTAAACGCTTCAATTTTTGGTCCCGGAAATAAAAAAGCACTTAATTTATCCGAAAAATATAATCTTCCTTTTACTTGCGGTTCTGATGCTCACGAACCAAATATGGTCGGCAAAGTTTACTTAGAGATTCCCGGAGACAATTTGTCCATAGAGGAAATCTTAAACCAAATTAAGAATAAAAATGTAAAAGCTGGGGGCTTAAAAGTTAACTTTTTTGAGAGAGTAATAGCCCACCTTGGTAGAAATATAGCTAAGGTTCAAAATTATGCTTGCGGAAAACAGAAAAAAATTCAATAAGATTTCTACAAAAACCGGAGAAATTTTTTCCAAAATCGGCTTAACTCCCAATCAATACACTTTAATTTCTCTTGTTTTTGTTATTCTTTCTTTTAATTTCTTAATCAAAATTAATTTCACTTTGGCTTTAATTTTCTTTTTAATAGCTGCCATTTTAGATTTTATTGACGGAGCAGTAGCTAAATTTTTGCAAAAAGAAACTAAAAAAGGTGCCTATCTGGACACCATTTGCGACAGATACGTTGAAGGAATCATTCTTTTGGGGCTTTTATTTCTTCCCCTACCCGATGTTTTTTTACCAGCTAAAATTTGGATTTTCCTGGCATTTTTTGGCTCTTTAATGACAACTTATTCCAAAGCGGCTGCCAAGGAAAAAGAATTAACACAAATTGAAATTAAAAAAGGCCTTTTGGGCCGGGGGGAAAGAATAATTTTAATTTCTTTGGCTTTAGTTTTGGGAATTTTAAATCTTTCTTGGGTAATTTATCCAATCGTAGTTTTGGCTGTTTTATCTAATCTTACCGCTTTTCAAAGAATATATTTAAGCCTCGCACCAAGCCAGAATTAAAGCGTTAGGACCAACCAGAATACCTAAAACATTATCAACCAAGTTTATAAAGGCAACCTCCACTCCTTTTAATTCTTCCTCTATCATTTTTTTTAATCTTTGAGCTCCTTCTAAATCGTCACCGTGGGTTATTGCTGCCCGAATTTTTTTTCTCTGATTGCGCAATTTTTTGGTTTTTGCTTCAAAGTCGCGGAACAAGGCAATGGGAATGTCTTTAGCTCCCGCCTTTATACCGATGGCTTTTATTAATCCTTTTTTTATCCCTAGTATCGGCCTAAATCCGATTTTTTGCATTTTGCTCACCCAATCGGCCAAGGTATGAGATATTCTGCCTGAGGCCTCCAGCCATTTAGGATCTTCAACCATGGCGATTAAACGAATCTGAGAGATAAAATCCTCCAACTCTTCAATAATTTCTTCTATTGTTTTGTTTTTCTCAATTAGATCAACTGTTTTTAAAGCTAAAAGTCCTTCGCCGCAAGTAGCATTTAAAGAATCAATAATAAAAATTCTCTCTCCTTTCGGTCCTAAAATATTTTTTGCCTGACAAGCCGAATTATAAGTGCCCGAAAGCTTTGAAGTTAAGGTAATACAAATAATTTTATCAAATCTTTCTAATTGCTTTTTAAATGCATCTAAAAAATCTTTTGGCGAAGGTTGAGAAGTTTTGCCAAAGCTCTTAATTTTCCTCTTTTCCGCTTCTCTCATTTTCTGAAAAGTGTTCTCACCCGGTAATTCTTCAACATCTGGCCAGTCCATTTTAACAGGAACGGTGGCTATTTGATTTTTTTCAACTAAATCCTTTGGCAAATCTGATGCTTCATCAATAACTAAACCGATCCTTCGACTCTGCTCAGGATTGTGCTGAATTTGCTGAAGCACAGTTTTTTTCATAATTTAAATAAAATTAGTTTCAAATTATTTGCCAACCCTTGTTTTTGGCAATTTTTAATAGTTTTTTATCTGGTTCAACCGCAACCGGGTTGCCGACCAATTCTAATAAAGGTATGTCAAAAAAACTATCCGAATAAGCAAAGCTTTCTTTAAGGTTTATTTTTAAGTTTTTTTCAGATAAAAAATTCTCCAATTTGGCTACTTTTCCTTTGCCAAAACAAAGAGGAGGAATAATTTTGCCAGAGAATTTGTTTTCGACAATTTCAAGCTCGGTACCAACAGTAAAATCGATATTAAGACGCTTGGCGATAATTTCAAGTAAATCTTGAAAGCTACCCGAGGTCAAAATAGTCAGAAAACCGTCTTGGCGATGTTTTTTTAATCTTTCAAAAACATTCTTCTTCAGGGTGGGTAAGAGGTATTCGTCGGATAACCAACTGAAAATTTCTTTTACCTTCTCTGTTTTTACTCCTTTTATTAGCTCGGGCAGATCTTTAATCCAACTTTGGTAATATTTTTCAGTCGAAATTAAGCGCATTTTCCAGAAGGGCGTTAAGGCCATATGGCTAAATATATACCAAAAGACGGAAAGGGGCTTTTCTTTTGTTTTTAAATGATGCTTAATCAATCCCAACCAAAGATGAGCACCAATTAAAGTTCCATCTAAATCAAAAAGGGCAACTTTGACCTCGGTATTGCTCATAACGATTTTTTAAATTTAAATTTTGGCTCCACTCCTTCTTTAATTCTTTTTAAATTTTCCCGATGAGCCCACCAAATAAGGATGGCTAAGGCAACACCTAAAACATAATAAGCAAAAGAAAAAGAAGAAAACCAAAAAACTAAAGGTAATAAACTTGACACAGAAAGACTGGCAAAACTCATTATTTGAAAAATAGCTAAAACAAAAATTAAAATAAGTACCCACATCAAAAAGAATTTCCAGCCCAAAAGAACAAATAATACTCCGGCAGTAGTGGACATTCCTTTTCCACCTCTAAAATTAAGCCAAACCGGAAAGATGTGACCTAAAACTGGACTTAAAGCCACCAGAGCTATTTGCCAGTCAAAAACCAAAAACCTGCTCGCCAAATAAGCTGGAATTATTCCCTTTAAAATATCCAAAATCGTTACCAATAAACCCCATTTTAAACCCAAAGCGCGGGAAACATTCGTTCCGCCAATGTTTCCCGAACCAACCTTTCTGATATCAATTCCTTTAGCTCTAGAAATTAAAAAACCAAAAGGGATTGAACCTAAGAAATAACCAAAGATTAAAAGTGATATTAAATTAGCAGTAGGAAATAGCATTTTCAAAATGACTAATTTTAATTTCCTCGCCCGCCGTAGCCCTAGCGAAGGAGGGTTTGTTTATCTCAATGCCAATAACATCAATCTGCCATTTGGAATTTAAAGGAATCTTCTTTCCCATCAGCCAGCTCTCAGCCATTTTTACCAATTTTTTCTGTTTTCCAAAATTTACTTTTTCTTCTGGCGAAAAAAAATTCCCCTGAGTTTGCCAAAGCGTTTTCACTTCTATAAAAGTGATTATATCATCTTTTTTTGTCACCATGTCAATCTCTCCTTTTAGAGGATTACCCTGCATTCTGAAAGAATAATTTTTTTCCAAAACTTGATATCCTTTCTTTTTTAAATAATTTTCGGCAATTTTCTCACCTAAATTACCTGTTCTCTTTGTATTCATATGGACCCACCGGGAATCGAACCCGGACCTCAGCAATGCGAATGCTGCGTAATACCGTTTTACTATAGGCCCGTGAAGTCGGGGCGCTGGGATTCGAACCCAGAAAATCTCACCCTCCCGAAGGGTGCATGTTACCGTTACACCACGCCCCGTTATGTTACCCAATACTTTTTCTTTGTCATTTCGTCTCTTTTTATTTCTAATTTTTCTCTTTCTTTTTTCGCCTCTTCGGCGAGTTTCTTTAACTTTCCGTCGGATAATTCTCCTAATTTTTTGATTTCTCTTTCTAAAAATTCTTTTTCATTTTTCTCAGGGTTTTCCAAAACATGGCCAAGTAAAATATCAAGAAGTTGTCCTATTTTTGGTCCAGGTTTAATTTTTAAAATTTCCATTACGTCATTGCCGGAAATTTTTAACATTTTTACTGAGATTGGATCTTGAGAAACTTTTTCAATTATATATTGTAAATGCCGAAGCTTGTAAGGCTCAGCTTTGGGAACACCAGAACCAATCCTGTCTGCCATTCTAACTTCTAATAATTCTTTCATATTTTCGGGTCCGACCTGACGAACCAGTCTCCTGACTGAACTGTCAGAAACCTCATCAACGTTGTAATAAAAAAGGTGATATTTTACTAATTTTACAATTTTTTCAATCTCTTTTTTGGGAAATTTTAACCGATTTAGAACTTGGGCAGTAATTTTCGCCCCCAAAATCTCGTGACCATAAAAGGTAGCTTCCTGACCCTCGCCCCGCTTAGAGCGTGGTTTGCCGATATCATGAAACAAAGCAGCTAATCTTACATGTTTGTTGAAATTCTGCTTAGCCGCATATCCCAAAGATCTCAAACTGTGTTCATAACATTCATATATATGATGCTTATTCTGGCTAACGCCAAAACCTTCTTCTATCTCTGGAATAATATATTTTAATAATCCTAATTTTCTTAAAAGCTCTATTCCTTCAGTTGCCCTATCTGCCATAATAATTTTTATTAACTCATCTCTGATTCTCTCTTTTGAAATTGCCTGCAACCAAAGAGAATTTTTTTCAATTGCTTGGGTTGTTTTCTCTTCGAGCTGCCAGCCCTCACCAAGAGTGACCGAAAATCTCACCGCCCTCATCATCCGCAGGGCATCTTCATTAAATCTTTCTTCCGGATTTCCAACTGCTCGAATTATTTTATTTTTAAGGTCCTCCTGTCCGTCAAAAGGATCTAAAATTTTAAATTCAGCTTTGTTGATACCAGGTTTCAACAGACTCATTGCTATTGCATTTACCGTAAAGTCTCGTCTGGCCAAATCTTCTTCTATGGTTTTGGCAAATTTAATATCGTCAGGATGACGTTTATCGGTGTACTTCGCCTCTAATCTATAAGTGGTAACTTCAATTTCCCGAATGTTAGTGAAGGGGTCAAAGAGCGCTTGGTGCTCTTTTCTACCTTCGCCCCGTAAGCGGGGCTCGGTGCGAAAAGAAGATTTATCTTCTTTGAGCTCTTTCAATTTAGGATTTGGGCTTTCAATTTGAACTGTAACGGTTAAAAATTTATTTTCATAAAAACTTTTTTTAAAAAGCTTTTGAATTTCCTCTGGTCGAGCTGAAGTGGCAACATCCCAATCCTCAGGTTCTACTCCTCTCAAAAAATCCCTAACACAACCTCCAACAATATAAACTTCAAAACCATTTTTTTCTAGTTGCCCAACAATATTTTTTACCTCATCGGGTATCCGCATGTTTTTCCAGTATGTTTAATTTTAATCTAAATTTTGCTTTTTTTCAATCCATTTGATAAACTCTAGATTGTCATAAACTTGCTGAAGGACAATTATTTTGATAGAATTTAATTGCGCCCCCGTGGCGTAACGGATAGCGTACAGGCCTTCGGAGCCTATGGTGAGGGTTCGATTCCTTCCGGGGGCATAAAATTAGTTATTAAAAAAATGAAAATGAAAAATTTACTAATAGCCGTTATTTCGGGAAGTCTAATTCTTCCTTTATTTTCTTTAGCCGCAGGTCTAGTTCCTTGTGGTGGAACCGACGAGGACCCTTGCCAACTTTGCCATCTCTTTGTTTTATTGGATACTATAGTAGATTTTGTTTTATTCAAAATTATTTTGCCCCTGGCTACTTTATTATTGGTCATTGGGGGAATACTGTTTATTTTTAACGCCGAGAATCCGGAAAACGTAACAAAAGGAAAAGCTATCCTTACTTCGGTAGTAATTGGTTTAATAATAATTTTTGCTGCTTGGCTGATTATAAACAGCTTTGTGATGCTTATAGGTGTTAGTGAATGGACGGGTTTGAGAGAAGGGTGGTTTCAAATTGAATGTCCATAAAAGTGCTTTAAAAATATTCGCCCCCGTAGCTCAATTGGCCCCGTAATTTTTTATTCATGCCCCCATAACTCAATGGCAGAGTAGAGGACTCTTAATCCTTAAATGTAGGTTCGACTCCTACTGGGGGCATAAAAAATACGGGGTAAATGCCGCAGAGGTTCCGCGCCTGCCCCGTAGCATTCTGAACATGACGAAGAATTGTTTCGGGGTTCGAGTCGCGGCGGGGGCATTTGAAATAGGGGGTAGTAAGTTAAACTATTAACTATTTGAGGGCAATTTTGCCTTTTTGTTTTTTTCTGATAAAATTAAATGTAATATGCTACTACCAGAAGAAAAATTAAAAATCATCGAAAAATATAAGCTTCATGACCTCGATACCGGTTCGCCAGAGGTTCAGATTGCTTTATTAACCGAGGAAATAAAAAAGCTGCTTTTACATTTGAAAAAGCACTCAAAAGATTTTCATTCAAAAAGAGGGCTTTTAAAAATGGTGGATAAAAGAAGAAAATTTTTAAGTTATTTAAAAGCAGAAGACACTCGAAGGTATAACAGTATTGTCAAAAAAATAGGCCTAAAGAAATAATTGACATGGTAATTAAACATATTGGACAAAGGGTAGCAGTGCTAATTGATGTTCAAAATCTCTACCATTCGGCGAAAAATCTCTATCAAGCTCGGGTTAATTTTCGGGAGATTTTAAAATTAGCTGTTTCTCAGCGAAACCTAATTCGGGCTTTTGCCTACGTAGTCAGAACAAAAACTGGTGAAGAAAAACCTTTTTTTGAAGCCTTAATTAAGTTGGGTATTGAGACCAGGATTCGGGATTTACAAGAGTTTTATGGCGGGCTTAAAAAGGCGGATTGGGATGTGGGGATTACTATTGATGCGGTCAAAATCGCACCCAATGTCGACGTGGTTGTTCTGGCTTCGGGAGACGGCGATTTTCTTCAATTGGTTGAATATTTAAAAAATCAGGGAAAAAGAGTGGAGGTTATCGCTTTCGGCAGATCGGCTTCGGCAAAAACAAAAGAGGAGGCTGATGAATTTATTGATTTGGAAAAAAGTCCTGAAAAATATTTAATTAAAAAATAATTTATGAAAAATGAAAAATTTAAAATTGAAGCTGGTGGAAGATTTCTTGAGGTCGAAATAACAAATTTAGCCGAACAAGCTTCGGGTTCTTGTATCGCCCGTTATGGCGACACTATGGTTTTAGCTACGGCGGTAATGTCGGCCCAGGAAAAGACCGGGGAAGGTTTTTTCCCTTTAACAGTAGAATATGAAGAAAGATATTATGCCGCCGGCAAAATCCGCGGCCCGAGATATATCAGAAGAGAAAGCCGACCTTCAGATGAAGCAATTTGTAATGCCAGATTAATAGACCGGGCTATTCGACCCCTTTTTCCAGAAAACCTAAATCGAGAAGTGCAGGTGGTAAATACCATTCTTTCCTGGGATGGCCAGAATGACCCTGATATTTTAGGATTAACTGCCACCGCCATAGCGTTGGCTATTTCTGACGTCCCCTTTGGGGGACCAGTGGCGGCAATTAGAGTTGGAAGGATAAACAATGAATTTATTTTAAACCCAATCTATGAAGAAAGAGAAAAAAGCCAAATGGATCTTGTTTTTGCTGGGACACTTGAAGGGAGGAATGACGAAGTTTTAATCAATATGCTCGAGGGAAGATTTGATGAAGCAGAAGAAGAACTAATTGTAAAAGCTTTTATGTTCGCTAAACCTTATTTAAAAAAAATTCTTGAATTTCAAAAAGATGTTTCAAAAAAAATTGGTAAAAATAAAATTGAGTTAGAGACTTTTTCAATCAATATCGAGTTAGAAAAGAAAATTAAGGATTTTTTAGGAGATAGATTAGAAAAAGCTATTTTTCAACCAAAAAAATTAGAGAGAATGGGTGAGATAAATAATCTTAAAGAGGAACTACTTTCATTTATTGGAAAAGAATATCCAGAAACAAAAGAGATTAGTTATACAAAAAACTTTTTTGAAAAAGAAATTAACAGATTGATTCATGACAATATACTAAAACATAACAAAAGACCGGATGGCCGCGCCTTAGAAGAAATCAGGGAGCTCCATTGCGAAGCCGGAATATTGCCCCGAACCCATGGTTCAGGTCTATTTTGTCGGGGCCAAACAAAAGCTCTCTCTATTTTAACTTTAGGAGCACCGGGAGATCAGCAAATTTTAGAAGGAATGGAAATTGTCGGCAAAAAACACTTTATGCACCATTACAATTTCCCTCCGTATTCCGTCGGGGAAATAAAACCGATGCGAGGACCGGGAAGAAGAGATATTGGCCATGGAATGCTGGTGGAAAAATCTCTTTTTCCCTTAATACCGTCTTTTGAGGAATTTCCTTATACGATCAGAATTGTTTCAGAAATTTTATCTTCCAATGGCTCTACTTCAATGGCTTCAGTTTCCAGCTCTTCTTTGGCTCTAATGGATGCTGGAGTACCGATAAAAACACCGGCAGCTGGAATTGCTTTGGGATTAATGACCGACGGCAAAAATTACAAAATTTTAACTGATATTCAAGGACCGGAAGATCATCACGGCGATATGGATTTTAAAATAGCGGGAACTAAAAAGGGGATAGCGGCAATTCAAATGGATGTTAAAATCAAGGGAATTTCAGAAGAAATTTTAGAAAAAGCGCTAGAGCAAGGAAAAAAAGCCCGGCTTCAGATTTTAGACAAAATGGACAAGGTCTTGTCAAAACCCCGGCCAGAACTTTCTCCTTTTGCTCCCCGCGTTCTAATCTTACAAATTAACCCGGAAAAAATCAGAGAGGTAATTGGCCCCGGGGGAAAGATAATTAATGAAATTATTGACGAATGCGGAGTATCAATTGACATTGAAGATTCGGGTAAAGTTTTCGTCACTGCCGAAAAAGAAGAGGCGGCCAAAAAAGCGATCGCCTGGATAAAAAATATTACCAGGGAAATCAAAATAGGAGAAATTTTTCAGGGTAAAGTAAAAAGAATTTTAGATTTCGGTGCCTTTGTTGAAATTTTACCCGGTCAGGAAGGACTCATTCATATTTCCCAGCTTGCGCCCTACAGAGTAGAAAGAGTTGAAGATGTGGTCAGAGTTGGCGACATTGTGCCGGTCAAAGTAATCTCAATTGACGAACAGGGGAGAATCAATCTTTCTTTAAAGGAGGCCAAACTCCGGCCAGAAGAAAAATTTTAAAGAGAGTTTAGAGCTTAAAACCCACATCGGAAGGGGGACGGGGAAACCCTTCGGTTTCCCCGTATAGGAAAACAGCCGAGCTTTGCTCGCGTTAGAAACCGAGGGTTTCTAAAGAGCGGCAATACTGCCGCGACTAACCATGTACTACAACTATGCCAGAAGAAATTGACGAAAAAAAAGAATTTTTGCTCCGCGAAGAGGTCAAAACAATGCAAAAAGATATTGCTAAGCTTAGGGAAAAAGAAGCGACCGAAGAAAAAGAAAAAATAGCTACTTTAAAAGTTGGAAAAGAAAAAATTGGAAGAGAAGAAGTTGAAAAAATAAAAAGAGAAATGGAAGAGATAACAAAAACAGAAGAAGAATCCAGAAAAGAAAAAGAGAGGGAAAAACTAATGGAGGCTGAAAAAAAGAATGAGGAAGCAGGGAAATTAAAAAAGGAGGAGGCAATAAAAAAAATGGAAGGAATGCAAAAAATAGAGGAAGAAGAGAGAAAGAAATTTTTAGAAAAATTAAGAGTTGAGGGAGAAAAAAAGAAGGAAGAAGAGGAGAAAAAGAAAAGGGAGGAAGAAGAGATCCTAAGGAAAACTGAAGAAGAAAAAAGAATAAAGTTTTTAGAGAGGGAAAAAGAAAGGGAAAGATTAATAGAAGCTGAGAAAAAAAGATTGGAAATGGAAAGATTAAAACAAGAAGAAATGCAAAAGAAAGAGGAGGAAATGCGAAAGAAAGAAGAAGAAAGAATGTCAAAAGAGAGAGAAGAGAAGGAGGAAGAGGAAAAAAAGAAAAGAGAGGAAGAAGAAAGAGAAGAAATGAAAATATCAAAGACAAAGGGAGAAATGGAAAGACTGAAAGAAAAAGAGCTCCAAATTGAAAAAGAGATTACAAATTTAGTCTTTAAAAAGCGTCCCTTAGAAGAGAACAGAAAACTAATTTTAGAAGAAATAGAAAAACAGAAAATTAGTTTAGAGCCAATTTTAAAAAAAGAGGGAGAAATTGAAGAAAAGAAAAAAGGAGCCGAAGAAAGAGAAAGAGAAAGCATTTCTTTAGAAAAAAGGAAGGGGATTGAAAAGGAAAGATGGGAAATAGAAAAAGAAAGGGAAGGAATAGAAAAGGAGAGATGGAAAATGGAAGAAAATATAGAAAAATTAGAAGGGGATTTTAAAAAAATCGAATCGGAATATCAGGAAATTTCAACAAAAGAAGAAGAATTAAAAACAGAAAAAGAGAAAATTGAAAAAAGAAAAAGGGGAATTAAGTTAAGGGAAGAAAAATCTAAATTAGAAGAGGGGGTTTTAAATCTAATCAGAGAGAGGAAGCCATTGGAGGAAGAAAGAGAAAATATTTTATCTGAAGAAAACCAAGCCTCAGCCAGTTTAGAAGAAATTTTAAAAAAAGAGGGAGAAATTGAAGAGGAAATAAAAGTTATTGAGGAAAAAGAGAGGCAGGCTAAAATTCTAAAAGAAAAAAGGGAAGTTGAAAGGGTGAGGTGGGAGATTGAAAAAAAGAGGCAAGATTTAGAAGCACAAAAATGGAAAAAAGAGAAAGAAAAAAAAGATTTAAATTTCCAATTTAGAAGAGTAGACCTTAAATACCAAGATTTATTAAAAAGAGAGGAACAATTAAAAGTAAGAGTCAAAGAAATAGAGTTTCAATTAGCTCAAATCCCGGAAGAAAAAATAGAAGAAGAAAAAGAAATCGTAGAAGAAATAAAAAGACAGCCTCAAGAATCAAAGGAAAAACAAATTATTGAAGATGAAAAATTAAAGAGATTGAAAGAAGAGGAGGAAAGAAAGAGGTCCGAGGAAGAAAGAAAGAAAGAAGAGGAATTTAAAAAAACGTCTGAAGAAATAATGGAAATAAAAAGAAGGGCTCAAGAATCAGAAAGAAAACGACTTGAGGAGACAGAAAGAGAAAAATTAGAAAGATTGAAAAAAATAGAAGAGAGATTTAAAAAAATAGAGGAAGGAAGAATAGTTGACAACAGAGAACAAAAAATTGCAGAACAAATAAGAATAAGGGCCCAAGAATTAGAAAGAAAACGACTTGAGGAAATAGAAAGAAGGGGGGGTCAAGGAGAGGTTGAAATTGAGGAAATAAAAAGAAGAGGAGACCAAGGAGAGGTTGAAAAAGTTTTACCCCCTCTCTCAGAAGAACTCCCAAAAAGACCATCTCATTTTAAAAAGATTTTTATCCGAGTCTTTATTATAATTATTATAATTCTTCTTATTTTAGTTTCTGGTTTTTTTCTTTTCTGGCATTTAAGAAAGGGAGAGATACCGCAATTTCCTTCCTTTTCCGAATTTATAGAAAGAATCATACCACCGAAGGAAGAAGAACCGTCGGAAGGAGAAGAGATACCATCGGAAGCAACAACCTCCTTGATTTTAGTGGCCGATACAAAAACCATAGAGATTTCAACTTCATCGGAACTTTCGGCTTTACTTTCTCAAACACTTAAAGAAGATTTCTTAGAAAACCAGTTTACCCAAATTTTGATTAAAAACACCACTGAGAGTAGGATTTTAGGGTTAAAAGATTTTTTTGAAGCTTTTGAAATTAAGACTCCGGCAGGTTTTTATCAAAAATTGGGAGATTTTAATTTATTTGTTTATTCAACGGAAAAAAGAAATCGTTTAGGCTTTGTCGCTAAAATTTCAGAAAAGAAAGGGCTGATTGATTTATTAAAATCTTGGGAGGGAACTATGGAAAAAGATTTTGAAAAGCTATGCCTTGTCCTCGGAAAAGAAAAATCCGCCGAATCTTCAGTTTTCGCAGAAAAAGAGTACAGCGGAGCAACTTTTCGTTGTCTCACTTTTTCTGAAAAGCCAGATTTTTTTGGGCTATGTTACGGAACATACAATGATCTATTTATCTTTAGCACCTCAGGCCATAATACTTTGAAATTAATCGACATTTTAAAAAAATAATAATATGATACAGAAAAACTTTCTCAAAAATATTAAAACGCAGCTGGAAAAAGAGAAGATTTCGGTTGAAAAGGAGCTAAAGAATTTTGCCAAAGAAGATATCAAACCAAGCGGAGACTGGGATACTAGATTTCCAAAATTTAATAGCGGGGAAGCGGGCAGTGCGGCTTTGGAAAAAGCGGCTGACGAAGTTGAAGAATACAACAACCTTTTGCCGATTGAACACGCATTAGAACTCCGTCTAAAAAATATTAATTCGGCTTTAAAAAAAATCAAAATTGGCAAATACGGAATTTGTGAAAAATGCGAAAAGGAAATTCCGATTGCCAGACTCAAAGTTTCTCCCGAAGCTCGATTTTGCTTAAAATGTAAGAAATAAACCATGCCTTCTAAGGTTTTTTCAGCTGCTCTTTTGGGATTAGATGCCCAAATTGTAGAAGTGGAAGTAGATGCCTCATATGGATTGAGGCATTTTGAAATTGTGGGGCTTCCCGATAAAGCGGTCGAGGAATCACAGGAAAGAGTTGGAGCGGCAATTGAAAGTTCGGGTTTTCAATCTCCCCATCATCAACCAGTTCGAGTTTTAGTTTCTCTGGCTCCGGCCGACCTAAAAAAGGAGGGCTCAATTTATGACCTTCCCATTGCTTTAGGTTATCTTTTAGCAGCCGAAAAAATTAAATTTGACCCTTCAAATAAAATTTTTTTAGGCGAATTGGCTTTAGACGGAAGGTTAAGACCAATAAAAGGGGTTTTGTCTTTTACCACCTCTTGCAAAGAAAGAGGATTTAAAGAAATTGTTTTACCAAAAGAAAATGCGGCCGAAGCCGGTTTGATTAAGGGAATAAAAGCAATAGGAGTTGAAAATTTAAAAGAAACTATTGATTATTTAGAGGGTAAAAGAGAAATTTTACCTCACGAAACAAACGTTGAAGACTTTCTTGAAACCTCCCCAAATTATTCGGTTGATTTGGGTTATATTAAGGGTCAGGAGTCCTCAAAAAGAGCTTTAGAGATTGCTGCTGCCGGCGGCCATAATTTATTAATGGTAGGACCGCCGGGAGCTGGAAAAACTCTCTTAGCCAAAGCCATTCCTTCCGTTTTACCCCTTCTTTCCTTTGAGGAATCTCTGGAAGTGACGAAAATCTATAGCATAGCCGGGCTTTTGCCAAAAGAAAAACCCTTGATTGGTATTAGACCATTTCGTTCTCCCCATCACACTTCATCTGAAGTGGCCTTAATTGGCGGGGGAAATCCTCCCCGGCCAGGAGAAATTACTCTCGCCCACAGGGGAGTTTTATTTTTAGACGAATTTCCGGAGTTCCATCGGGACGTTTTAGAATCCCTGCGTCAGCCAATCGAAGAAGGTCAAATTACTGTTTTAAGGTCGAAACATTCGATGACTTTCCCGGCTCACTTTATGTTAATATCTTCCTCGAACCCTTGTCCTTGCGGAAACTATGGAAACCCAGAAAAGAAATGCAGTTGCACCAATTCTCAAATTCAAATGTATCGAAGAAAACTTTCCGGCCCCTTAATGGACAGAATTGACCTCTTTATTAACGTTCCCCAGTTAAAATATGAAAAGCTAGTTGCTATTGATGAGGAAAATTGCAGTTTAAAGGTGAGAAAAAGAGTTGAAATGGCGAGAAACATTCAGCGAGAAAGATATGCCGAATCACATAACAAGTTATGTGCTCGGTTAACCAATTCCGAAATGGAAATTCCTCAAATTAAAAAATATTGCCAAATTGATTTAAAGTCCCAGGATATTCTAAGGAAATTTGTTAACTCTGGAAAACTTTCTGCCCGAGGTTATCACAGGGTCTTAAAAGTAGCCAGAACAATTGCCGATCTGGAAGGCTCAGAAAATATTTTATACGATCATCTCTCGGAAGCTTTAATGTATCGGGTAAGAGAAGAATAATTAAAAGAACCGCTAAAAGCGGTTTTTTGTTTTCTAATAATTCTTTATTTATTGTTATCTTGCCAAAGGATTCTTGGCTCCCTGAACTCCAAAATGAAGGTGACAACCGGTAGACCTACCAGCGCCGGGAGTTTTGGGTTCTCCTCCTACTAAAGCAATAATCTGACCCTGCGAAACATCTTCCCCCGGGCTAACCAAACTCGTTAGAAGATGAGCATACAATGTTACTACTCCATTGGGATGTAAAATCGTGAGATGATTTCCAAATCCCCCTAAAGCGCTTCTTAAACGAGAACTGGTTAATTTAACTTTTAAAACCTTTCCTCCAGCAGCAGCATAAACCGGCTCGCCACAATTCCCTCGTGTCAAATCAACGGCGTTATACCAGTGCAGCCCCTGGGTAATTTTGTAAGGCGGTAAAAGCGGGCTGATAAAATAATTTGAGGCTAAAGGAACTTCGGCTGGAGCAGAAACATATTTTACAGGAGGTGGCGGTATTACTCCTCCCGGGATGATTAGAATATCTCCAATATAGATATCTCCTTCCGAAGAAAGTTCGTTAAAAGCAAGAATTTCTTCTACTTTTGCTTTATATTTTTGGGCAATTTCTGAAGTGATATCGCCCGATTTAACGTAATGGATTACTCCGGAAACTGGCGGAATTACTAATTTTTGACCGGGTTTGATGGTTGAGCTCTTATTTAAATCATTAGCCCACAGAATAGTATTTAGGGAAATGTTAAATTTTTCAGCCAAAGACCAAAGGCTATCCCCGGGTTCAACTATATATTCAACAATTATCTTCTGAATATCTTCGGGCTCGGATTCACCGGTCAGGGCTCCTAAAATCTGGGGGGTGACTATCGTCGGCGGACAAATTTCCATTAAACTGTTTTTTTGAACCAAAAGAAAATCCGGTGATTCTATTCGCGGTTTTTTAGAGGGGTCAATAAACGAGCTCAAAGAAGATTTTTCAGATAAAACCTTAGGTGAGTTGGTCAAAAAAGAAAAATCCCTTTGATTAGCGAGGGATTTAAACAAGATACCAGAGCCAGAAATTAAAACCAAAAACAAAATCACTGAAATCACCCTTAAACAACAGAAGGGGCCTTTAAAAGATCCCTTTAAAATTTCTTTAACTTTCCTTCTTAACATCCTTCTTTTAGAATACGAAACCCAACCCCTTAAGTCAAGCCCCGTAGTGAAATTTCGACTCGCTTCGCGATATTATCCCGCTGAAAGCGGGGCTGTCGAAATTCTACTACGGGGCAAGCCCCCTCCTAAGTTTTTGGGTGCTGAAATAATTTTTTATATTTTATAATTAATTCTTTATAGTAAGATAAATAAATGGATTTAACTTCCGAAATTGTTGTTCAAAAACTATTCAAGAAACACCGGCTCCGGCCTTCAAAAAGATTTGGCCAAAATTTTTTGATTGATAAAGGAGTTTTAAGAAAGATTATTGAAGTAGCGGAAATTTATTCAGAAGAAGTTATTTTAGAAATTGGTTCTGGAATTGGGAATTTAACCCAAGAATTGGCCCAAAAAGCGAAAAAGGTTATCGCAATAGAAAAAGACCCTAAAATGGTAAATCTTCTAAAGGAAACCTTAAAAGATTTTAAAAACGTAGAAATCATTCAAAGAGACATCTTAACA